>Ga0209715_1001148_pt1 | contig 21799 bp, 27 predicted proteins | sample COGITO_mtgs_1205_2_FD_184809 | JGI IMG/M metagenome (GOLD analysis project Ga0209715, IMG submission 184809) | Pelagic marine microbial communities from North Sea - COGITO_mtgs_120503 (SPAdes) (version 2) | ecosystem: Environmental > Aquatic > Marine > Epipelagic ... | reverse complement strand
TAGTTTAGATCCGCTACCACACCAGTAAATCCATCGAGTGCGTTTAGCTCTGTATGGGTACTAGTGACCGCCCCTGTCACACCTGGAAAGGATGCTTTTACTGTGCTCTTGATTAATCTCATGTGGTCATCAGCTTGGGCGATGCCGTCAGTGGCTGCTGGGTTACTCGCGTTGAGACTATCGATGTAAGTGCCGGATTCTAAGGCCATCTGGGGTAATCCTTTTAGGTTTCTAAATGGGGCCTCTGCTTCCAAAGGCCGAATAATAATAATAACAACAACCGCTTTACGCCGAGTTTTTGAATTGCGTTGTTTTTAAGGGTGTCTGGGGGGTCTAAAATTGCTAGGGAACCTAAAGAATATTGATTCACACCTGGACGGAATGACGTAAGCTACTGTAATCAATAGATAATAACTGCGGGGGATGTATCATCCCACTGTAAACACCAGTAAACTAGGATTCAACGTGGGTCGCCCTTATTAGACATTAGCGAAACTTATCTGCGGCCTAGTATTTATGTTTTCTTCAGGGATTGGGAGCTAACCCATAGCCCACCAAAGTCCTACCAACGTGACATATAGATAGACACAAACAAACAGGAGCAGCGTTAGCAACCTTTGGTCCACACTTGCCACACATGATGATGACACCACGCACACTTAGCATGGGCAGCTTTGTGTATACTCTCTCTATCGCCAAGCCCGATGTCTTTTAGCTGCTGGGAAGAGTGCAAGCGCAACTGTTGGACACAACGGTTGGCTAAGATGTGGTGTTCATAAGCAGCGAGAGACAACACCAATCTCTTCAGCTTTCTAATAGTGGCTCTCAACATCTACTAACCCTCACTCTTCTCTTTGTTCTTAGCTGTGGTTGTTAAAGCTCTGGGATCTCTCAAGTCTAAACTTGGGACCACCAGAGCAACCTAGAGCATCGTTCTGCCTGTTGGTGCCTTACCGCTATCAACGGTGACACTTGGCTAACCCGCACTAGCGAGGACGTTCTGCCTAGGTATTATGTGTGGGATGTAGTTACACCGCAGGGGCCAGACCACATGTTCCTCTAATAGTGTGTATTAAGTCGAAATAAGGTGAAATACATGCTTGACCACTGTTTATCCCACTGATACTGATTAATCACTGGAAGGCCGAAGGCATCCACCTATTTGTGGGCGACAGGCCGCAAGGTGTGGCAGGGGACTGTAACTCCCTCTTAGCACCAAGCGACTTAAAGCACACACACAGACAGGGGATGTCACACGTTCTTCCTTAACTTAAAGGAGAACTAAGATGACACTTACAGCAACACAGAACATCGCCAGAGACCTATCAGGCGACCTCACAGACCCCGACCACACATCGCGCCGCTTCTTCAGTCTTTGGATCGAAGGTAGCTACTTGGGCGAAGATCACCGCGCAGCCAACCTCCGCTCTATAGATGTCACCCGTGACGGTGCTGGCGAATATCACACAGCATCACCAAAGGCTCTGCGGTCCTTCATTATATCTGAGTTCACCAAGTTCATGGCCGCAGACGCCCATTGTTCTTATGGCCACGCTCAGAAGTCTATTGTCGCAGCATTGCCAGCCGCAGACCTCACACAGTTGACCGAAGCCCTGACAGCAGACGCTGTAGAGTGGGCCATTGACCAGACACCGAATGAGGTGACAGCATGAGTTATAACCTTATCAAGCAAGCTGCCCGTCTTCATCGTTTAGCTGATACATCAACTTATGGTGAGGACTGCACCCGCTACCTTTCACAGATGGACAGGGTAACGGCTGAGTATGCCTTGGCTGTTGGTGTTAGCCTTTCAAAAGCTCACGACACACTAAAGAGCTATATTGCAGAGGTGGCAGCATGATGAACGCAATAGATCGCAAAGAAGCATATGCAGGCGCTCACCAGACTGAGCGTGTTATGATTGATACAGCATATAGAACTTTACCGCACTCATCTGATGCACTTGCTACAGCACTGGCAGAGGCTAACACATGGGCTATGGCTCGGATGGATCACATCGACAGCCTATTTGACGAGGTGGCAGCATGAGACACCTTTTGAAGCGCTTGGAAAACAGCGCCACGCTGGAAGCTTGCGCGATTGTCAGCTTCTTCCTACTCTGCCTCTTGATTGCTTGTCTCTGAAGTCCAGCACTTGCCAGCGTTGAGGCGCTGTCAGGCTGGTGGGCTTCCCACTGCAACAACTGAACACGAAGGGATAACACATGAGCTACTACGAAGTTACACACCTCGGAACTAAGGTATCGGGTGTCTTTTACGCCACCAGCCAAAGAGGCGCTGTCTTTGAAGCTGCACGCCAATGGGGCAACGAAGTGCGCGGCAAAGGTGCCGAGTGGACATCTAACAAAGTAAAAGCACCCAAGAAGGTGCCAGAGCCTCACATAATGAAGAAATATTACATCTGTGGAACTCGCACAGAAAACGCCAATACCGCAGAATTTGGATACGGAGACTACCCTAGACATACGGAATATGTTGTCTTGGCTGTAGAGGCAGAAACGCGGCGCTTGGCGCAGAACAAAGCTAAAAAGCTTGCTCCTAGCCGTAGGCTATCTTTTAGCGGTCAGTTTGGAGACAAGATTTACACTGATGCAGACTTGCCAGCTTCGGTGCGTAAAGAATGGGAGCAAACACAATGACTAATTTATACACGCTAGAATTTACCATGGCTGATTTTGAGACACTAACAAGCGGCAGTATGCGTAGCTTTTTCAACCACCCAGATCAGTCGGGCCGATTTGAGACAATTTCCGATGGGCCAACGCCAACGGTTGATGTTGGGTATGTAATGTACTGGACGGGCAAGGATGCCCTCACTGCGTTGGTAGCCGAAAAGCTGCTAAAGTCGGCAGGGTACGAAGTACACCGCCTGTGGGACATGGCAGAGAACCCAGATCCACAGTGGTGCTTACTGACCACCTACATGGGTCCGCATATCTCAGAAGGGGAGGCGGTTCAATGACTGATCTTACAGCCGATGATGTACCAAGCTGGATTAATTGTATCTGGGACGCTCTCCAGAACTACCGTGAAAAGAACATTCCAGACACGGACGAGTTCAATGAAGAGTGGAACGATATAACCACCGCAATGTCTTGGGTGACTGAGACACTTGGTTATGAGTACGATGCTAACGGTGATTTGGTTTTAGCGCCGGACACTGAGGGCATGACTGATATGGAATATGAGCACAGGCAGAACGAGCGCGATGCTGCCGGTTACAACTGGCGTGAGGGAGAAAAGTAATGAAACTAAGTTGGGGGAATAGGAACAAGCATCATTTGGCATGTCAGCCGACCTTTACGGATTATGTGATGTCGGAAAAGCTACTGCTATGGCGCGGTGATCACTTGAAGAGAAGCATGCAGAAAGCCAATATGTTTGGTGCGTATGACAACTACGGGAGCAGGCGCATGAATTCATTTGGTGTAGATTGCATTCACAGCTTCTTTAAGCACTTGGAAGACAACGGGCGCAATAACAACACCATCAACCATTATGCTGCAATGCTCACTAAGGTTTTCAGGCAGGCTGCAAAGGGTAAGCTAATCAAGGAAGCGCCACAGTTTACATGGCGCATCGTGGATGAAAACAAGCGGCCTCTTTATTACACACCCGCACAGCTTGCCGCCATGGAAGCCTATTTTACAGCGGACCATCCGGCTTGGTGGATGCGTCAATTGATTATCATTGGCGCTGAAACTGGAATGCGCTTGGGTGAGATCTTGACTATTAAGCCATCCACGATAAGCTTTGATTCTACCGATGCGTCTTATTGGGCGCATTTACTACACACCAAGAATGGGGATGAACGCTTTGTACCTCTTAATGAGAGAGTATTACAGGCGCTATCGGATTTGGATAATGAGCCGATGCGCCACCATCGTGGCAACGAGCACCTCTTCTATAGGTGCTGGGCTGACATGAGGGTGCACATCCTCCAAGGCGATCCCCGCTATGTGTTCCACACTCTGCGACACACAGCGGCCACAGTAATGGCGAACGACTTTGGAGCAAACACAGCAATCATCGGCGTGCTTCTTGGCCACAAGAGTGAAAAGACCACTGCTAAGTATATCAAGACCAAGCCGCAAGCGCTGACAGCGCTGGTGAGGCAGTTTAGCAAGCGGCCATTACTACACACTATCGAAGACAAGAGAAGCGTGGGACAGTAATGACAATCAAGAAAAACCCACGTGACTGCCGAGAGCGAGAGCATACCTCGCAGATTCCAGAGTATGAGAAATTCCGGCGCCAGCGAAAGTGTACCTCGCAGATTTCAGATTATGAGAACTTTCGGACGCAGGGAAACTGGAGCACGAACTGCCAAGTCTTTAAGGTCCGCACTGAACCGCTCTGTGCATTGCCAATACCAGTTGAGTGCCTGCGTATGATGCCAGCACCACTGTACTAACCGTAATGGTTACAAAGGGGCGGCGCGTTAGCCGTCCCAAGACTAAAACTCCAGAACACTAAAGAACACTAAAAGCTAAACTTACACAGCAACAATCTCTGTGTTTGTGGAAGCTGTAACTTAAAGAAACTTAAGGAGAGAACTAATGAATACCGAAGATCACATTGTAAGTAAGCCGAATGGTATTACTGTAAGCGAGTTCAAGAAAAGGCATAAGAGAACCGCCGCAGAAGCCTTAAAGGACGATCAATCCTTAGATAGTAATGTTGGGTTGAATACCAGCGGAGCTTTAAGTGGGCTAAGAGCCTCTAGCTTCCCAAACCCACCCATGGGTCCACCGACAGCCAACCAAGCTTATGAAGAACTAATGCGAATAGGTGGACGGCAAAAGTTCACCAAACAAGTTGAGGCAACTATTACACCAAAAGGGACAGAGATTCCAAAAAGTGTTCAAGATCGACCAGCACATTTCAACCAGTTAACAGAGGCAGAACCAGCCGTCAGTGAGGGGCTTACAGAAGACCTGAGACTAGCTAGGTGTGCAAAAGGAAGGCCACCGATGTGGCTTGATCCACTCTCAAGGCTGGACCCTAAGATCCTATCTTACATAGGTTTGTTGTGTGCCTTTAACGGTGTTCTTAAAGACTGGACGCTTAATAAGCTGACCTTAAAAATGGGTGAGATGATTGAGCAAGAGTTACTTTTAATTGAGCTAATGGAAGCTGACGCAAAGACCAACAAGAGGATCATTAAGCAAGTTGAAAAGGCACACTCTAGCAGAGAGGTGAGGCTGAAAGCTCTGCGGAACATTACCATGAAGAACGGCTTTAAAAGCCTACACTTTGGTGTGTTCACGGACCAGAAGAGTTTGCAGCGCATGAAGACGCGCCGCATTCACTATTCGGCACCCGTGTTAAACGCTGTTTTAAAGCATTGCGAGATCTTTGAGAAAGTCACTGAGTTCGAGAGTAAGAACAACAGCATTAGTAGGATCGTGTTTACGGAAAAGGCGCAAGCCGAGCTACAGGATCAGGAAGAGGTGTTGGCGTGGATGAACCCTCTGTTTAAGCCAATGTTGACCGCACCAGCGCCTTGGACCGCGTTTGATACTGGCTGTTATGAAGACCCAAAACTCAGTAGCCGCATTAAGCTAGTCAGGCAGGCCACAGCGGCCCAGCGCAAGGCTATAGAGCACGACTTTAAGTCTGGGGTTCCCATGTATGCCCGTGCCGTAAACGCGCTTCAGGCGACTCCGTTGAGCATCAACAGGCCTATGCTGGAAGTGGTCCAATGGGCATGGGATAACAAGAAAGTCTTAGAGAAGTTCCCGACCCAAGTTCTACCCGACAGGCCGCGTGTACCAGACAACCATGAGGAGCTTGACCCGAAGTTAAAAGCGGCAATCAAGGCAGACATCAGGCGGCATTTCGTGCTAGAGCGTCAAGTCAAAGGTGGCGTGCAAGTTATGAAGCAAGACCTTGCGACAGCCCATGAACTGAAGGAACACGAACAGTTCTTTCTGCCTGTTAATTTAGACTTTAGGTCGCGCCTGTATTTCTGTTGTAGCTTTAACTACCATCGGGAAGATTGGTGCAAGTCGCTGTTTACTTATCAACGTGGCTACAAGGTAGATGGTAACAATGCCTTTTGGTTAATGGTGCATCTGGCAAACTGCGGTGACTTTGGAAAGATCAGCAAGGAGCCACTACAAGCCCGTGTTAAATGGGTTGAGGATAACCACGATAAGATCATCTCGCTGACGGAGAACTTCGTGGAAACCTTTGACGATTGGTCCCAAGCCGATAAGCCTTTCTGCTACCTAGCCGCCTGCCTAGAATACGCGAGGTACTGCCGCGAGGGCGAGGACTTTGTGTGCTACGTGCCACTCAGTTTGGACGGCACGAACTCAGGCGTGCAGCATTACTCCGGCATCAATCTTTCGGAAACTGAAGGCCACTTGGTAAACCTTACGCCGTCTGAGGAAATGCAAGACATCTACCGTTTTAATGCTGAAGAAGTTGTGCAGATCCTTGGCGCGATGACGGGAACTCTAAATTCAATGTCCAGAGATGATAGGGCGTTTAATGAGAACTGGGATGAAAGCCGGACTTACGCACAGTTAGCGCAAGCTTGGCTAAACTACGGCGTAGACAGGAAAATCTGTAAAAGATCTGTGATGACTTTCGGGTATGGATCCAAGGCCAACGGCATGTCAGGGCAATTTATGGAAGATGTCCTAAAGCCTTTACAGCGCAAAGTTGCCTACAAGACGATCAAAGTTCACCCGTTTGGTGCAACAGATCGTGAGCAATTCGAAGCTGCTAGGTTCATGGGGCAAATCTGCTATGAGGCAATCCGAGAGACACTTCCGCACACGACAGCGGCCATGGACTATTTGCAGGGTGTTGCCAAAATCGTGTCTGAGGAAAACAAGGCAATTGTTTGGCGTACCCCAAGCGGGTTTCCAATCGTGCAAGAGTATCGCAAGAAAGATAAGAACAAGCGCACAGAGATATTCCTTTTTGACCGAGCGTTGGATACGTCTAAGCGCACTAGCGTTGGATCTCGCATAGAGAAACCAAAAGCTGATGTGCAGAAGTCAATGAACGCAATTGCGCCGAACTTTGTTCATGGGTCTGGGGATGCAAGTCACATGCACTTAACCATCTGTCAGCTTTTGGAAGGCAGAGATGGCGAGCCGTTAGCAGAGGACTTTTTCATGGTCCATGACAGCTTCTCTATTTCCGGCGATACGTGGGATCTCTTTGACACTGTGCGTGATACTTTCGTGAAGATGTATGACGGCGATTGTGTGCTTCAGAAGTTCGAGGATGAGATCAGGCAGCTACTAAACGATCCATCGACAGAGCTTCCTCCAATACCACCAAAAGGAAGTCTAAATATCCACGGCGTTAAGTTCAGCGAGTTCTGCTTCAGTTGAGTTAATACACACTATCGAAGACCCTGACGGTTTTTACTCCTTCTCTGGATGGGTCTTCACATATCGCTTGGTCCCAAGGGAGCTTTAGGACCAAGCAACTCCCGAACTGGGCCACCAATGGTTTTTGCACTTTCCATTGGTGGCCCTTTTTATTTCAATTGAAAACTGAGGAAATACAACATGACAAAACCTAAATATCGCTCACCACGGGGCCGAGCTAAGTATCCGCATCTTGTGACGCCTGACACGGCTTTTGATTCGGACAGGCCAAAGTATAAGACAGAGCTTGTCCTGTCTGCGGAAGACGCAAAGCCGTTTCTTGCTCAAATCAACAAAGCGTCTGAAGAGGTGCACGGTAAGCAGCCTGCGGGTAAAGTTCGTCTTCCTGTAACCAAGGACGAAGAAACTGGCGAAATTAGCCTGAAGTTTAACTCCAAGTTTCAACCTAAGTTCTACGACACAAAGGGCCAAGTAATCGCGCCATCAAGTTTACCTAAAATTGGTGCTGGCTCTACGTTGATCATAAGCGGCATAATAAACGTGTATGAGGTCAACAAGAACAAAGGCGTGGGATTACTCATGGATGGCGTTCAGATCGTTGATGTCGTGGAATTTGGCGGTGGAAGTGTTCAGTTTGATGCTGTCGAAGGTGGCACTTATGTCAGGGAAGATCTCCATGCTGCTAACGGTAATGCCACAATGCCGCCAGTTGGCGATGATGGCGTAAAGTTTGACTTTTAGAAGTAAAGGCAAGAGCTTTTATCGCGGAATAGCCAATGGCTACAGGTCAGGATTAGAGCAAACCATAAGTGACTTTCTCAACTATGAGTGCATCCCCTTCCAGTACGAGGTGGACAAGATAAGTTACAAGATACCAGAGAGACAGTCTAAATATACGCCAGATTTTAAACTGCCAAAACCAGGTGGGTTCTGGTATTTAGAAACCAAAGGTATATGGGCTGTCCAAGACCGCGCTAAACATCTCCTGATTAGAGAACAACACCCAAACATTGACATTAGGTTCCTGTTTTCTAACGCCAGAGCCAAGCTTTATAAAGGCTCAAAGACTTCTTACGCTGACTACTGTGAAAAACACGGCTTCATGTATGCACATAAGTATATACCAAAAGCGTGGGTAGCTGAGTGTAAACTAAAGTGATCCCAAAGGGCTGACCGAAAGGTTGGCCCTTTTTCACGACCTGTCAATTCAAAGGAAAAACAATGGAATTACTCGAAGAGCGCGATGGCGCTGAATTCGTGTCTCATGGCCCGTGCGCGGCGTGCGGATCAAGTGATGCAAACAGCCTTTACACCGATGGAAGTCACTGGTGCTTCGGCTGCGAAACTTACACACATCCTGATGGTTTTGAGGCAAGACGCCCAGCCGTGAAGAAACCAAGTCGCCCGATTACACCGCTGTTGGAAGGCGATTATGTAGACCTCCGCGCTCGGCAGATTACCGAGAAAACCTGTCGCAAGTTTGGCTATATGGTAGCCCAGCGCGGCGATGAGTATGTGCAAGTCGCAACTTACAAGGATCTACAGGGCCGACCTGTGGCGCAGAAGATCCGAACCGCAGACAAGCAGTTTTCTGTGGTTGGAGACAAAGAGCAAATGGGCCTCTTTGGAATGCACATCTGGAGCGCCGGAAAGAAGATAGTTGTATGCGAGGGCGAAATAGACACAATGACTGTCTCGCAGATCCAGAACAACAAGTTTGCTACAGTTGGCGTGCCGCATGGAGCGCAGAGTGCCAAGAAGCATTTACTGAAGCACATCGATTATCTCAATAACTTCGCTGAAATTATACTGATGTTTGACCAAGATGATGCTGGACAAGCGGCGGCGATTGCCTGCGCTGAAGTTCTCCCAACTGGTAAAGTTAAAATTGCAGTGCTGCCACACAAAGACCCAAATGAATGCTTGTTGGCTGGAGAGGCTGCAACTGTAGTAGATGCAATATTTCAAGCATCTGAGTACCGACCTGATGGCATCGTCAGCATGACCGACCTTCGGGAGAGTGTTGGGGTACAGGACGCCGAAAGTCCGATGAAATACCCATACCCAAAGCTTAACGAAATGCTCAAAGGGATAAGGCAGGGGCTGATTACAATAGCCGCTGGCTCTGGTGTCGGTAAGTCAACACTGGTCCGAGAGTTTGCCTACTCGCTACAGCAAGGCGGTTTTTCTGTTGGAATGCTTATGCTCGAAGAGAGCGTAAAGCGCACGGCCCAAGGGCTTGTGGGTATCCACATGAACAAGAACATCACCATTGATCTTGAGGCCACTACGCCGGAAGAAATTACAGAGAACTTCGATGATCTAATGAAGTCTGGGCCATTCTACCTTTTCGATAGCAAAGGCAACGTAGACTTAGATCTCATCTGTAACCGCATCAGGTACATGAAGCACGGTCTAGGCTGTGACGTAGTGATATTAGATCACGTAAGTATCTTGATAAGCTCTTACGCTGGAACCAGTGATGGCAATGAGCGCGTCCTGATCGATGGCATAATGCACACGCTACGGGTGTTGTGCACAGAGTTGGACTTAGCGCTTATACTTGTGTCCCACTTAAGAAGACCTTCCGGAGACAAAGGCCACGAAGGCGGCGAGAGAGTTTCGTTGTCGCAGCTTCGCGGTTCGCACTCAATAGCGCAACTGGCAGACGGTTGCATAGGTCTACAAGTACCATCTGATGACACAACAAGCGGGGCAAGAGAGCTAGTAGTTCTTAAGAACCGCTTTTGTGGCTTAGTCGGTCCAGCCGACACTCTTCAGTACGTCCATAAGACAGGCCGACTGACCACTGTTTCCGACAGCATTCCATTTTAACAACTGAAAACTAGGAGATCTGCCATGGGCAAGATTACAGAACCACTGACTTTTACGATGAATGAATACCAAGCCGACACTGCATCAACAGCGATCTATAAGTTTCCTGTTATCTACCCAGCGCTGGGCTTGGCTTCTGAGGCTGGCGAAGTATTGGGCAAGATCAAGAAGATGATACGCGATAATGATGTGCGGTTTGACGGAAAGAAAAGGCTTACTGAAGCCCAGCGCGAGAGTATTGCATATGAGCTTGGTGATGTGCTTTGGTACGTGGCTGCGCTGTCCCGCGACATCGATTACTCGCTGAATGATGTAGCAGTAATGAACCTGTGGAAACTCGAAGAACGGAAGGCCCGTAACGTCCTTAAAGGCTCTGGAGACAAGAGGTGACGGGTGGCCGATGGGTGTGGGATCTTGAGAGCAACGGCCTTCTGGATACCATTCACACTGTGTGGTGCATTGTGTGTAGAAACATTGATACTGATGAAGTCCGAGAGTTTGGACCAGATGACATTCAAAGCGCCCTCGACTTACTTTCCGGCGCTGATGAAATCATCGGACACAACATCATCGGGTATGACATCCCTGCCCTACAGATAGTTTACCCAGAGTGGTCAACGTCTGCCATAGTTACTGATACACTTATATTGTCACGCTTGGTTCGTGGTGACTTATTCAACGATGATGCCGAGCGTAACTTTACACAAGAGCGTTTCCCAAAGCGTCTATGGGGTAGCCACAGTTTAAAAGCTTGGGGCTTGCGCCTTGGCGATTTCAAAGATGACTATGATGGCGGCTGGGATGCTTTCTCAGACGTTATGATGTCGTACTGTGTCCAAGATACGTCAACGACAGCCACTCTATATAAGCACTTTGTCAAACAGGAGCCAAATCCAGGTGCTATTGCACATGAGCATCGCATGGCGTGGATCTGTGATGAAATAGGCAGCAACGGCTGGACGTTTGACGAAAAGAAAGCAACTGCCCTTTACGCTGTGTTGGCCCAAAAGCGCCACAGTATCGAAGAGGATCTAAAAGAGCTTTTCGAGCCTTGGACAGTCAGCGAAGACTTTTACCCCAAGCGTGACAACAAGACCCTCGGCTACACAGCTGGCGAGTTGTTTGTCAAAGAAAAGCTTGTGCACTTTAACCCAGCTTCACGGCCACACATACACAAGTGCTTAGTCGATAAGTACCAGTGGAAGCCAAAAGAGTTCACTGCGTCTGGCGCTGCGAAGATCGATGAGACAATCCTCGGTAAGCTTGCATACCCAGAAGCCAAGCGCTTGGCTGAGTTCTTTACGATCCAGAAGCGCATCGGCCAACTAGCCGAAGGCAATGCTGCGTGGCTTAAGAAAGTCTCAAGCGATGGCAAGCTGCGTCACAGGCTCATACCGAACAACACTGTGTCAAGTCGGGCATCGAGCGTTGCGCCTAATTTACAGCAAGTGCCGCGAGTAGGTAATCCATATGGCCAAGAGTGTCGCGAGTTGTTTACGGCTCCTAAAGGCTGGTTTGTTACAGGCGCGGATCTGTCTGGAATAGAATTAAGATGTCTATCGCATTACCTTTTCCCATACGACAGGGGCGAGTACGCAAAGCAGATCCTTGAAGGCGATATACACAGCTACAATGCTGAAGCTTTTAAGACTGATCGTAATACCGCCAAGACGCTAATTTACAGCATGACGTATGGCGGTGGTGATCGGCTGGTCGGTGCAGTTGCAGGCGGTAGCCCAGCGCTCGGTAAGAAACTCAAATCTGACTTTGATCAGGCCGTGCCTGCTTTTGCCACTCTTAAGGCAAACCTAAAGCAAGCGTTTAAGCGCGGCTATATCATAGCCATCGATGGTCGAAAGCTGACCATTCGCTCCGAGCATCGCAGCCTCTCGCAACTACTTCAATCGTGCGGGGCCATCATCTCGGCCAAATGGGTCCAGCTTACCTATGACCAGATCAAACAGAAACACGGTGACAGCAATTCTTTTATTCTCGGTTGGATTCACGATGAGATTCAAATTGCTTGCCGAACTGAGGAGATAGCCAAAGATGTCGGTGATATATCTAAGCGAATGGCGCAAGAAGCAGGCCGCGCTCTCGGAATTAAAATCCCCTGTGCCGCAGAATATTCCGTGGGAAAATCTTGGGCTGAAACGCACTAGCTCAATAGTCGATGAATACTTAGAGAACCTAATAGCTCTCTATATTACTCTCGACCGCGCTTGGCGAAACCCGTTCACCGTGAAGTCAGACTTCGCAAGAGAAGGCGCTCTACAGGTAGCCATTTGCGCGTCTGAGGGCTTCATAACCAATAAAATTGAAACCGACACTTGGGGCCGAAAGTGGCTCATCACAGAAGTCGGTATGGAAGTAAAGAAAGAGGTAGACGATGTCCTTGAGAAAATCCTTCACGACCCCGACAATATTACTTGATGGCGATTTATATATGTATCGTGCCGCTGTCAGCGCCGAGTATGAAGTAGATTGGGGCGATGATATTTGGTCGCTTTCCACTGATCTTAGGCAAGCCAGAGATATATTTATCAACATGGTTGCTGGTTTCAAAGAAGAACTACTGTGTGATGAGGTTGTCGTTACCTTTAGTGGCTCCAGCAACTTTCGCCGTGGTGTTGAAGAAAGCTATAAAGCATCTCGCAGCAAGACACGCAAACCAGTGGGCTACAGGGCGCTGGTTGATTGGGCCATGGAAGAGTACGACAGCATTTGTGTTGATACCTTAGAGGCCGATGATTGCATGGGCATTATGGGCAGTATTCCAGGTACTAAGGCAATCGTTGTATCAGACGATAAAGACATGAAATCAGTACCTTGCAAGCTATTTAGGCCACAATCTAAGGAGCGTTTAGAGATAGGTATAGTCGATGCTGATCGTTTCTTTCTTACCCAATGTCTCACTGGCGATACTGTTGATGGCTATGGCGGCTGTCCAAAGGTAGGGCCAAAGACTGCCGCCAAGATCTTAGGTTCACGACCAAGTTGGCAGGCTGTAACCGCTGCCTATTCTAAGGAAGGCTTAAGCGCAGACTATGCGCTCACTCAGGCGCGGCTGGCGAGGATACTTCGCTGTACCGATTGGGATGATAGGTACGAAAGTCCTATACTGTGGGAGCCAGACCGATGAACTTATCTTGCGCATTTAAATACGCACGGCTTACACCAGAGCAAGAAGCTCAAGTAGGTCGCGCTATGTTGGCCCATGAACTGCCAATAGACCGTGGATACCTTGACGATAGGTTGAACTGCACAGCATTTCCAAACCGTACCGAAGCGTCTTTGGCTATAATGAAGTACATCAATGAGAAAGCAGAGGGTGAGGTAATCACCCGCTACGAACTGGTGCATCAGGGTGGCTTCAACGAAACCACAGTTGCCAATGTTCTTCGTAAGCTCGAAAGGGGCCGAGGTATAACCCAAAGCGGTGTCCTCGCAAACGGGCGCAAGCTCTTCACTGTCTACCCAGCAAATAGGGTTGTCTTAGAGGAGATCTTACGTGGATGATCTTGTCAACAAACCGAGCCATTACACCAAATGGCACATGGAACCCATCACTTTTATTATGGGTAACTCAATGGAATTCTGGCGTGGCAACATCATCAAGTATGTGTCCCGCGCCGGAAGTAAAACCTACGAAAACCAAACCAACGTCCAATCCGAAATCACTGATCTACGAAAAGCCCAGCGCTACTGTGAGATGAGAATAAATAGCTTAGAGGGAAGAGAACTATGAAGAACAGCCTTGGCCACTACGGCCCAACAATCGGCATCTCAGAAGAGATCCACGCGATGAAATATCGCTCAGAGGGAGAAAGCTTTGAGGCATCACAGACCCGTGTTGCCAACGCTCTAAAAGATAACGAAGATCATTATGAATACTTCCGGCACATCTTGCTAAACATGAGGTTCCTACCAGCTGGTCGCGTGCAGTCAGCCATGGGAGCACCAAGAACTGTGACGCCTTACAACTGCTTTGTTTCTGTCACAATTGAGGACAGCATGGAAGGCATCATGGAAGCCGCAGCAAACGCAGCGAAGACCATGCAACTGGGTGGTGGCATCGGCTACGACTTTAGCACGCTTAGACCACGCGGCGCTCTCATCCGCAGCCTAGATAGTAAGTCATCAGGACCGCTAAGTTTCATGGGTATCTTTGATGCTGTGTGTAAAACTATTGCCAGCGCTGGGCATCGCCGTGGTGCACAAATGGGTGTACTTCGAGTTGACCACCCAGACATCGAGGAGTTCATCAGAGCTAAGAACAACTCAACAGAGCTTACAGGTTTCAATATGTCTGTGGCTGTTACTGATGCGTTCATGCAGGCTGTTAAGAACGACACAGCCTTTGACTTAGTGTTCGAGGGTGAAATCTATAAGACCGTCAGCGCTGTGGCACTGTGGGATGATATACTAAGATCGACTTGGGATTGGGCCGAACCTGGAATTCTATTTATCGACAGGATTAACCAGAAGAACAACTTGCACTATTGCGAGTACATTGCAGCTACAAACCCATGTGGTGAGCAACCGCTACCGCCAAACGGTGCGTGCCTGCTTGGCAGCTTTAACTTGGTTAAGTATGTGCATGAGAATGACGATGGCTCAATGCGATTTAACTTTGAGAGGCTGATCGTAGACATACCGCACGTTGTTAGAGCAATGGATAACGTAGTCGATAGGGCAACGTACCCGCTTGAAGGACAAGAGAAAGAAGCAAAGGCAAAACGCCGGATGGGCCTTGGGGTCACTGGTGTAGCTAATGCTATCGAAGCACTTGGTGCACCATATGGGACGCCTAAGTTCATGGCTATACTTGAAGAAATAATGACCATCATTCGTGATGAGTGCTATCGTGCGTCTATTAGGTTAGCCCGTGAAAAAGGTCCGTTTCCGCTGTATGACCACAAGTTCTTGGACAGTGCGTTTGCCAAGACGCTACCAGATGACATCCGTGAAGGGATACTCTACGGCGGTATCCGCAACAGCCACCTTCTGTCTGTGGCACCTACAGGCACCATCAGTCTATCGGCTGACAACGTGTCCTCTGGAATTGAGCCAGTGTTTAGCCACTACTATGACCGCACTATCCAGACATTTGATGGACCACGGGTTGAGCGTATCGAGGACTACGGTGTCCGAGAGTTTGGCGTTGAAGGGCTAACGGCTGACACCTGTTCTGTGTTTGACCATGTTCGCGTGCTTAACTTGGCATCTCAGTTTGTGGATAGCGCTTGCAGCAAGACTTGTAATGTTGGCGATGATGTTACTTGGGATGAGTTCAAGGATGTCTATATGCAAGCTTATGATGGCGGGGCGTCTGGGGCTACTACTTTTAGGGTCAGCGGAAAGCGCTTTGGCATCTTAAACGCTTCTACTTCAGAAGACGTAGCCGAGGCTAAAGAGGACGATGGTGGCGCTTGCTACATTGATCCAGCCACAGGCATTAGAACTTGTGAGTAAACAACTGGGGAGCTTCGGCTCCCCTTTTGCTACCTAAAGCGGCATTTTTGCAACAATCCCAACCCACATTTAAAAAAGTCACAGTTGGGCTTTAGACAGGAAAACACTATGTTCACAGTCGAGCTAGAAACAGACCACTCACGAATAGTTACTATGGATCAGAAGAGTATACACGAAGACGTTGAGATGTACTTGGAAGAGGACAACACTGTTTATCTTAGGCAGTATTCAGAGGAGCTAAATGAGTTCCAACTGCTTATTATGTCATATCAACAGGTTATAGACCTATTTGCATCCTTACAGTCGCCAGAAGGTATGCACGAAGCTGTAGTTGATAAGGTAGGTTAGGTTGGGAAGTCCGGCGGTCCCGATGAACAGCACCATCTCAGACTTCCCGTTGATACCTAAGTATCTTAATCTTCTTTAGACCTTTTACCTAGCCATTGCAATACTATGAGAAAAAACACTGATCGGGGGCTGTCCGACCAGTGCTTTAGCGATCTGTGTTTTTTAGTTTACGATGTGAGCCATGTGAATACCTTGTGTGTTTGGTTCTCTCGGTCCTCTAATCCATGCAGACCACCGTTCACTCTTCTAGTAATCCTTTGGATTGTCTCTGGATTAACGCCCTTGTCGGCAATGTCGAACAGGTTGTTTTCCTCAAAGAAGAACAGGGCTGTTTCAAAAGCATACTCATCAGCAACTAAGTCTGGATCAGTCATAACCTCTGGTACACCCATTTTAGATGCAAAGAGCCTGTAGTTGTCCCTGCCAGTTAACATCATGTAACCTTTTCCAGCGAAATTCGAGGCGTCTGTCTCATCCCTGTTGCCCATGCGTCCGACATAAACCTTGCCAGCTAAAGCTTTAGGGTTCTTGGCGTACTTCTCAGCACTCTCGACTGTAGGAAAGCGGCTGGGCCACACGGCCTGTATGCGCTCTGGCGTACTGTAGTATAGGTTCTCACGCACCAGCTTGAAGCCGCCACTTTCATGGTGCGCCTGCCCTAAAAGATGGGCTGCACGCTTTGGTGATAGCTTGTAGTGTCTGGAGATTGCTTTGGCTGTATTGGGTCCGAACTGTCCATCAGAACCAGCGTTTATCTTGATCTGTAGGTTACGCATTGCGTCACTCATCGCTTAAACCCTTTCAGTGTGCGGATACCAAAGCTTGCGGCTATACTTGCGTACATTCCAGCCTGCACCCACGCGGGACAGTTCTGAAGATTAGCAAATCCTTGTGCCATGGTGTCTTGTAGGCTTGGAATAAAATTAGCAGCGAGGATAACAACAAACACCACAGTCCAAAGTTCGTCTTTATAGCTGTTGTTTGATGCTTCAATGGCCGACTGCTCCCAGCTGATTTCGCCAGTAGCAATCTTCATCTTAGTTTCTGCTTCGGCACTTTTGACTTTGGCCTTACCGTCTAGGTATGACGTTGCCAGACCTATGGCACTCGATAGTATACTGATCATGTTTCATGTCCTAACCACACCGCAAACGCGCCTGTCATTGCGCCTGTAACGGTTGCTGTTAAAGCTGTTGCTTGTGAAGTCATCGCTTCAGGCGGTAGTGACATAAACCACCAGAGAACTTCACAGTACATCCAAGTCATCACGGCCATCATCAGGCGTGGCATTAGTTTCCAATGCAGTATTCTTTCCATTGTTACGTTCATGTTTTTATGCCTCTCAGGATCTTTAGGGCAGCTTTTTTATCTCTGGTAATCACCAGGATATAGCCGTGTTCACTGACTACGACCCAGCGGCGGTTGGATCTCTCAAGCGTCCTAGATTTCAATTAGCCCAAGCCACCAAAGGTAAGCTACAGCAATCGATAGGAAGAAAAGGCCAGCAAAGGTGATGACAGCTACAGTAATTGCTTGTTCTTGCTTTTGCTGTCTCTCGATCAGTGCAAGTCTAGCGGCCTCTTTGCGCTCCAAGCGTATCTCACGCCGGATACTTTGAAGCTCATTGTAGCTAGACAGGCCGCGTGTGTTTACGATTAGTTCACGAAGCTCGGCCTCTAATTCTGAGGCTTGGACCTTTGCCATATAACTAGACATCGCCTCTTCGTTGGCCGATGCGAACACAGAAGACTTCTTTTTCTGATGTTCTTTATTGGCCTCATCGGCGGCATCAAAGAACGAAGAGATTTCCTTGGTCATATTCATCAGCGACTTGCCAGCCGAGATGCCGCCTTTTACAGCGGCAAAGGCCGCACTAATGGAGATAGGGTCCATATTAGGTAAACCCTTTCTCTAGTTGTCAGCCATCTTCTCGACTGAAGTGCGGATGTGTTGGATGTTCGTGTCAATCCTTGCCATGGATACAGCTTGTGATTGAACCATGCTTTCAACGCGGGACATACGGCTAGTGATGCTATTGATGTCTCTGGAGTTGCTTTCGATGTCTGACATCATCATGCTGACGGTCCAGACAATAGCAGCGGCTTGTGTCATAAGACCTATGACTAGGGCGGCTGGGACGTTCTGTGAGATCTTGATGGTCTACCCTTCCTTTAGTTTACTACCTCAGCTTCTACCACTGGAGCATCGATTGCTGATTTGAGTTGGCTAATGAAGAACTCACGCGCACCTGATTGTTGCTGCAACTGAAACTGTGTTGCTTGCACTTGCTTATCCAAAGATGTGATTTGGCTGACACATTGCTGTGCCTCTTGGCTCAAGTCACTAAGGTTGTGCGTTACGTCATCGATGGTGATCTGTGGTTCTTCATTAGTTGTTACTTGTTCAGTCATTTGCTTTCCTTATGTTGGTGCTTGTGGTTAAGGGTTTGTGTTTGCTTCTGTAGCAGCCTTGTAAGCGGCTTTAGCTGCATCACTCCAAGCAGCGTTTGCTATCGCTTGAACCTGTGCGGCTTCGCCACTAATGTCAGTAGCGGTATGCGCCCAGCTTGCATCTGAGGCTTCTACAGCGTCCACGGCTTCTGTGGTTACATTGCCATCACTGTCTGTCTCTTCAGCTACAGCCTCAACAGCTTCAACGGCTGGCGTGTAGACTGACGTAAAGGGCTGCAGGACGTGCCTGTGAAAACCACGACTAAGCTCTTTTAGAGAACCGTCTGGCTGTTCTTCCATCACACAATCTGCGCGGCGTACTTGTATATTGTATTGTCCTACGACCTCGATTTTGTCGTATTCTGTAGTCTTACTTAAATCTAAGTTTGCCATATTGGCCTCCTGTTTTTACCGTGGCGTGATTGCCACCTGTCCAACCCTAAAATCCATTAGGGTTAATTTGTTAATAGTTTGCGTTATTTACTCGTTTAAGTTCATCGTAATTCCTATCATAAACCGGTCGCCTGTTATCGCATTGGCTGATTGCTGAGTTTCAGTGCCATTTATTTCAAGGTAAACAAGTCCATTGGTCTCAACATAGCCGTCCGTTAGATTTGTATTGTTATGGCCGAATACGATAGGAGCATAATAATCTGCCTGAGCCGCATAGGGTAGACCTGTCAGAACTACATGAGTCCCAGAGGTAATGGCCCCAAAGTTTATGGTGTTTAAAAAAGCGGAGACATATAAAAGAGAACCAACCTTTGTGTAACGTGCATCAGCTGTGATCATTGTGGCATTGTTGCCGCTGGCGTTGCCCTTTATCACAGGAGTCCAGCTTCCAATTTCATACTCTGAGATTTTATTAGCCGACCCAGTGCCGCCGAGGTATACACCGCCGCTGAGGTAGAGGTCTTTATATTTAGCCCCAGAAGTGCCAAGGTCAATCGCACTATTTCTAGTAGCTCCACCCGTAGTAGCAGGAAGAATAGCATTAGCAGCCGCATGAAACCTTAAGTTTACATCATCTGAACCTACATGAATATATCCACCATTAGTCCCAATACTACCTACAACGGAGCCGTCTTTGCGGAACTCTAAAATATCACCATCGCTGTTTCCAGTACGGTTCATAGTGGCAACAACATTAGCCTGCCTTGCCATATCGGTGCGGCCACTACTACCTGCCACCATAAAACCACCACCTGTCGTATTGTTGAAAAGTGAAGTATCAGTGGTTGCCGCCAGAAAATTGCCTGCCGAGGTGAGGCGCATACTCTCCGACCAAGTGATAGCAGCGTCAGCAGAACCAGAGGCCGCAGTAGACCAAACATGAGTGCCATCTAATTGTTGATACAGTGTGGCAAAATCTGTATTTATATATTCATAACGACTATTCGTACTGTCAAAGTAAGCATTTGCAGCAAGTCCTACAAAACTATCGTTTGTGCTTGCAAATAAAACACCTGCATCACCAATTTGAAGTGCTGTATTATTAGAACTCCACGTCGGTTCTGGAACAACCCCAATGCCCACGTTGCCTGAGGCGTCAAACCTTGCGTATTCACTCGAACTATCGTTAAATGAAATAATACCACCAGCCGATGTAAGGAGGATGTTTTCGCCAGAACTAGATGTTAAATGCAGATTATCTCCACCGCCATCCCCAAGAAAATGACCGTCACCAAAAGTTAAATCTCCAGCTATAGCAACGCCTGTGGCCGTAGTCTCAATCTTTTTGCTATTACTATGGTATAGCTCTACTGCACCATTTTCTATAAACTTTGCATAATCATCGTTATCTGCGGCAGATTTGAAAATTAAGTCCGTGGCTCTAATGTAAAGCGGCCCAGTCCCACTATCATGTATATATGAATAGCCACCCTGATGATAAATCTCTAGGTCAGACCCAGCCCCAAAGACGGCCTTGTCGTTATCCCCAAACGTCACGTTGGCTGTGGTAGCCATCCCCGCAAACGTAGGTGACGCCGTAGTTACCAAACTCTGGTTGATCGCTTTGACCGCCGCAAGATTGGTCAATTCACTGTCCATCAATGCGCCAGCCGAGGTTACGTTGGCTGTGTCAGTTACGTCACTGGATGCCTCTACAGCGTTTAACTTTGTATTAAGCGCAGCTGTGAACTCAGTGCTGTCAGCAAGGTTCGCTAGGTCACGTGATCGGGTCATTCTAAGCCTCCAGTGCTGTTATTCGAGCTTCAAGCTCTTGTATTGTTTTAACAAGTAGTGGGACAAGCATACTGTGATCTATGGATTGAGGATCAATTACAGAGCGAGTTCCCATCACGGCAGCTTCAGTTTCTACCCCATCATCGTCTAAGACCGCTGGAGTAACTTCATACTCCTCATCCTTCATAGCGTCTTTGGTTCCACTAACTGATAATGGCACAACTTCTTGTGCTTCGTGCGCCATAAATCCGTCTTGCGTTGTGTCAGTTCCATCTAAGATAAAGTTAAACCTAGCTGGTTTGAGTTGCTTTAGGCGTGTTGTTGCGTCCCAATCATAGACTACGTTTTCTTTTAATCGGTAGTCTGAGGATGTGGTATAAGTTATTGTGCTTGCACTGGCGATGTTAATGTAACCAGCAGCGCCCGACCCATTTACAGTAAACTGAATAAATCTGGCGTCTCTACCTGACACCCAGTTAAACTTATTTAAGTAAATAGGAGACCAACCCAGTCCAGCATTAGTTGTCTGAATAAGCGCCCCACCAGCGCTGCCAGTGTCGGCGTGAAGGGCGGTGCCGCCAACTCCAGAGGTTTGAGAGTAACCAGATAGATTACCGTTTGGAAACCTGATGTGGCCTATCAATGAGATGCGCATTTTAGTTGCAGCAGCAGTCCCAAACTGCATTTCGTCATTAGCGTGGTTATACTGAATAAACCCACGATAGGCTTCTGTACCAGACGCGCCATCAGCAAAAAAGATGTTGCTATAAGTTGAGCTTGTAGCATCAATGGTAAGCCCAGTGTGGCTTGTGCCGCTTATGACAAACTGGTTAGCACTAGAGTTAAATGAGCTTGGGTCAAGTGTGCCAATGCCAACTTTCCCATCCGACATTACAGATAGTTTAGCATCGTTTTGAAGATTAGTTCCGTAGGCAATTCTATATGCGTTTAAATTACCTTGAAGCCCAGTAATCCACTTTGTTGTATCATTTACTGCATACTCAGAGAAAGCCCAGCCACTTGAAACTGTGCAAGATACTTTCATAACACTATTAGAATTACCACCTATCTCTAAACCTTTATAGTTGTTAGCAAACGTAGGGTCTGAAACTCCTATGCCCACGTTGCC
>Ga0209715_1001101_pt1 | contig 22305 bp, 17 predicted proteins | sample COGITO_mtgs_1205_2_FD_184809 | JGI IMG/M metagenome (GOLD analysis project Ga0209715, IMG submission 184809) | Pelagic marine microbial communities from North Sea - COGITO_mtgs_120503 (SPAdes) (version 2) | ecosystem: Environmental > Aquatic > Marine > Epipelagic ... | reverse complement strand
CCGAAGAAAGTGACGACAAACTGACAGTGAAATCTAAAAACCTAGTGTTTTAGCGGTAGGTAAACAGACTTAAAATCCGTTTCACTTAGTGAGTGAGGGTTCAAGTCCCTCCTCGGGCACTCTTTTACATTATGTAGTAAGAGAGTGTTTCGTGCAGTGTTAAAGCGAAATTGGCTCTTTTCTACTTAATGTTCCAGCAGTTTCTAACTTTTCATCAAGAATCACCTAAAGGTACATAAATGAAAAAAAAGTGGCTACAAACTGGCTACAATTTAGGGGGGGAGGGGGTTCAGTCTTTCCAGTTCGATCTAACCAATACCGATTGCCCCGTCTGAAAAAAATTCGACAATGGCGAAAATGGAGGAATTGATGCGAAATTTTTAGTCTTCAACCGCTGGTGGGCGGAGAGCGATATGGATGCCGAAGACTTATCTAAAGTTGCATTAACTGTGATAGACGATTGGCTGGACGAAGAGATTGTCGGCTTTGAGCCGGAGGAGGGTTAGTCCTCGACTATTTCGCCATCCTTGTACCGAGAACGCGTTTTCTCTGCACCATCCTTATAGTAATTCACAACCACACCATTACCATCTACCATATTGGTGATCGGGCATTTTTCTCCATTTGGTTTCCATATGGTTATAGTCACCGACTTTCCGTCCTTTAAGTTAGTTTCCCCTTTCTTCTGACCGTTCTCATACCATGCGGTTACAGTCACCAACTTGCCGTTCTTGAAGTTAACTAATATATCACCTTTTCCAATGTTAGGCTTCGGAGATAGCTTTACAACTGTAGCGGGATTTTTTCTATATTGGCTTTTTTTAGCCTTCTTCGACTCGTCACTATAACCGATCAGTGACGCCCAGCAACCTGCTGCAAATAAGAAAGAAAAGAATCCAGCCTTTGCAGGCTTTGACCATCCTCCCCAATGAGACTTGAGCCTTTGCTTGTATAAACCCAAATCATTAATAATCATTTTTGCAACATCTGCACCAGATTTAGCTAATTCAAAGTTTTCATCTAAAGGTCCAACCTTCTTGAAATAAGACAAGGAATCTCTAGCCAAGGAGGTTGCGATATTAGCATTACCTTTTCGGTGAAAATAATAAGCCTGTTTCCCTAAAATAAAAGCGTTTAGAGCAGGGTTTTTAATTCCACCAAAGATATTTATAAAAAAAGCCTCAATTGACCAGAAGAAGCCCCACAACCCGAGCCATCCAAATATACCTGTAATAAAAGAGCTAAAAAAAATTCGTTTAGAAGCACAGTTTACACAAAAAGTACCACAAGGTTTTGTCTTATGTGAAAAAAATAAAAGACTAAACACCCGACTATATTGAATGAACCTAGGTTGAGCAGAGATTGCACCACATCCATCACAATTCACTGGGTAAAGCTCGGCCTCAGTAGCATATGTAGATGGATCAATTGCTTCAGAATAATTCCCGGCGTCATAAAGTACTTTTCTCTCTGGGCTTCCTAAAACAGAGTAGGCATTGTTTATTTTTTGGAAAACTTGAGTAGCCTCTGGAGATGAGTTTACATCTGGATGCCACTTTTTAGCGATTTCCCTGTAGGCTTTTTTGATTTGAGAGTCAGATGCATCTTTATCGACGCCCAGAATCTTATAATAATCTTCCACTAATTGGATTTAGTCCAAATCATTGCATACTCAATGATTAAATAAGTGGACTCGGTTTGGGTTAGTGCTGGTAGGTTATCAGGGATGACCTGGATTTGTTTTTTCTTGGTAGGCATTGAAGTCAAGCAGCTGAGTTGCAAAGACTCCAAAGCACAATCGATACTCTAGGAGATATGATTCAAGCAACGGAATCGATTATACAGACCAAACATCAACTGAGTGATCTAGAAGATTAAGTTTTCGCATCGAACGCAGAATCCTCAAGGAAGACTACAACTTTACCAAAATTTAAAATTCAGATATTTAGAAATGATTCGCTATAAAAAAAGACCAAAAAGGACTATCGAAATAGTTATTTGAATCTGAGTAAGAAAGAGTAAAGTACATTCCCTCCTCGCCTTTAAAAGGAGATCGGAAAGTGATTGAAAAAGTGCTTGAAGTTGAATCGTCTAAGTCTTCAAATGAACTAAATAATCTGTAGGTGTAGGATAAATAAAGTACATCTTCAAAGACTACAAAATTTAATCCCAAGTCATATGAGTGATTCCAGAAACTAAATGTATCACCGGTAGTGTATGTTTCATAATATCTCCAATAATAGTCCGAATATTCGAGCGGACTAAAATCATAACCGGTAGTGTATTCGGTAGTATGTTCATTATCAAAGTATTCCCATTCAAGGCGAGCTGCTGCCCTTGGGACGAAACGACTCAGGAAGCCATTCTTTGCTAAACTTTTACTATACGAGATACCACCACCTAAATTGAAAGTGAAATGTGAATCAACATTTTCAATACCGAGGTCGAGTAATCCAACAGCAATTCCTAGTGAACCTCCCAATCCATCTTTCAGAGGAGATGTTCCAATTTCAAAAGGAATTTCCCACATACTACTCCCATCATTTGAGTTTATATATGTGAATCCAACTCCGCCATAAAAGGAGTTTCTGTATCTAGAACTTTCTAAAGAACTTTTAATGTCTTTGCTAAGACTAGATTCAATGTCAGCTTCTAGCTGACTGGATTCATTCGATTCAATGATTTCCCCAAGAATTAGTTTGCTGTTGTCCTCAACTTCAGTGGCAGGGAGCAATTGTTTATTTTTGGGGTTTAAGGAAGGGTATTTTTCAAGAAGATTTTGAGAAAGTTTATCACCATTGCCTGCAGCAAGTTCAATGTATGAAACACCAAGATCAAAATCCTTCTCTACACCTTTTCCATTCATGTGCATGAGACCCAGATACCTTGCTGAAACAGGGTCTCCACTATTCTCAAACGATATCTTGAAAGATTGATATGCTTTTCTGTATTCTCCGCTATTGTAAAAATGGATACTTTCATTTATCGGAGTGTTTGCTAAAATTGCACCCGAAATGAATAAAAAACAAGCGACAATGGTAACTTTTATTCTAGAAATATTCACATAATAATAATTAAGGAAATATTTTTTAGTGCAAGAAAAGAACCTCTAGAAACTTTTCCCCGTAGCTAACCATTCATATTGATTGCTCTTTTAGTATACTCTCTTGCCTGTTGAATCTGATTTTTCAGGGTGTAGACATATCTAGCAGACTCTTTAAAGCGTTCCTCGTCCAATAACAGAACCTCAGCTGGCTTCTCTGTACCGTGTTCGCACAAGCTCAGCTTGATTTATCCAGCCATCTATTCGGTAAGAATGAGGTACTATGATTAGGTTAGCGTGAACTTCTGCATGTTCCCATTTCTTCGCTCCTTTGCAGGATAGGAATTTTTTTATTCGATTGCATTTACACTACAGATTAGAAAATCAGGTTGTATTAAAGAGAGATTAGATAATAGAACCATAATATGAAATTTATATCAGTCTTCATTTTGACCGTTACAGTTATCTTTGCGAAGAACCCTGCGTTCATACTTTATGATGATGGTACTTGGCAAAAAGCTGGTGGAGGTAATTATGATTTAAGTTCTAGTTTTTCTGGTAATTCTTTAATGGGTTCTTTGGAAGTTCATGCTAGTTTAAAGATGCAACGGGGTGGGGCAAAACCTGTTTCTAGTGAGGATGTTTTTTTGACTACAAAAAGTGCAAAACAAATGGTTTTGGAAACAGGTTATAGTCAGCCATTAGAAAGCCATGAAAGTTACATTGATAAATATAGTTGGTTCTGCACTTATCCGCATTCTGACTCATTTATTCAGATTGGTAGAGCTGTTGTTGCAGGTTTAGAAAAATACACAGTACAAGAGGAAATAACCGACCTTCAGGGTAAGGCAGAATTTATCGGAATCAAACCAGGCAAATATTATGTAATTTTGAGGACATCATTAGGTGCGGACTGGGGTTGTGCTTGGTCTGTGCCAATCGAAGTCAAAAGAGGTAGAAATAAAATTATTCTCCGAAACGAAAACCTAGGCGAAGATTTGTTACACGCAGGAGAAACTTTAAGTACTTCTGCTCCGTCATCTTCACCTTCATTTGAAACTCCACCAACACCTCCTCCACTACCTGACAATTTAAACTTAGAAGCTACTGCAAATGCTGAGTTGGATAATTGGGGCAATGCTGGTTCAACAACTTATGAAGAAGAATTAGCAAAGATACAAAGCGACTTTAGAAGTAAGAAAATAAGTAGTGAGGTAGCAATCGAGAGGCTAAATAATTTGAAGAAGCGATATAATAGATAAATACCTATCCCCGCTCACTAAACAGAAGCTCCAGTACTTCCATCTTATCCGATAGCGTATCCATCTAATTAAGATTATTCGTCTCCTCCGCCAAAATCTTCTGCAAATTTCTCTCCAAGATGCCTAGCTGCAGATAAACCAGTAAACATAGATGCGATCTTGGTCCCGGCTGTATTTTGTGAAATTCCAGAGAGTTGCTTATCAAGCTTCCTAAGAATTGTGTCATTTTGATTCATAGTAGATATTTGATATTTTTGAAGTCCGTGTGTTTTTCTTATCAATAAAAAGTTTGATCCAGCTTGATCTTTGAACATAAGTTTAGTTGAGAATATAGATTGCTTAGACAGAGTCTTACCTTCGAGGAAATCATCTGCAATTTTGGCGACTACCTCAAGTTCATCGAGGTTTAGAGATGAAATACCCTCTGCTTTGCATTTTTGAGCAATGTCATTGGTCTTATTTTGTATAAGTTGAGCCTTTTCAAATTTCTCCTGCTTAAGTTGGGCTTCTTTCTCAGATTCTTTCTGTTTTAGTTTAGAGAGCTCTAATTGTTTTTCGTGCTCTTTGTGTTTTTCGTTATAAACTTCACGAATCTGTTTTTCATGCAGATGTTTCCTAGTATTTCTTTCTACAATATATTCTTTTTTCCACTCTTCATAACTTTTCATTGAGAAAGGTAATGAGATTTAAAAGAACATAGTAAATTCATAAAGCTTCTGACTCTTAGCATTTCGACGAGAGGTCAGCTCCCACCGCGTTTATTTGATAAAAGTAACCGGTGCAAGTATACGAAAAAAAGCTTTAAATAAGCTTAGTGCTAGCTTTTGATTAGAGGGTATAGCGCTCTACTTAAAGGAAATGACGAGACAACGGATCTGAGACTGCATGAGACATACCTTAGTATTATCTTAAAAACATCCTCTTTGAAATTATTTAGAATGATCCTCCAATCATAAAATTCTACTTTGCGCCAATTGACAATTGCGCCAATTGTGCCAATTGAAATGGATCATCCATCTACAAAGTGGCTACACCCCGAGCATTTTCCTGTTAAATTACACCCAAGTTTTAGAGATAAAATCGGAGAGCATATTTGTTTCGATGGGATTTCAGGTGAAGTCGAAGCAATGCTCTGTTTTATTTGGGAATATCAAAGAACAATTCTTTATTTGGGAGTAGATGATGTCGCTTATGGAGAGGCCGGAAAGGAAAGTTTTCTTTTTCAACGAAGTAGCTTTCCCCAAAAAAGCTATCTCAGTCATTCAAAACAAATTCGTGCAAGGTTTGTTGCCACTCAAACTTCCATAATAAACGAAAAATATAATTTTTTTAGTCCTGCTGATAACAAAATTGCTCTGACCATACATCTAAATCCTAATTTAGGGGTTACTAGACTTGTAGAACTTGTCAAAAGTCAGTGGAAGTCTTTAGACCAAGAGATTTCTAAGAAGGTAATTTCTCTGAAAGGTAAAGGACTCGTAATTCCCGGACCGAAAAGAGTCCACATGATAAAACACTGGAAAAAGAGACTAAAGTTACTTGGATGTTATCGATTAAACCAATGCGTCGGTTTGAATTGGATCAACACCCGCAATGAGTACGGTTTAAAGAATAATGCTAGCGAGAAAAGGTTCAGGAGTGACTGTAGAGAAAACTTGAGTGAGCTGCCTCTTGCCTGAGTGATGTTTTAGCCCTGTTTTTAAAAGGGTTATAGTAACTGGAATTAAATAATGAATTCCGGTGCCAAGTAGCTAGTCTATAAAACTTTGGTTTCTGCTAGAATCAGGAATATGGATAACATTTCCACCAGTTCTAAGCAAAGTGAAGTAACGCCAGGCGGTCTTTTGAATCGAAGAGAGATCGCACAGTTCCTCGGAGTGTCCGAGAGAACTATTGGGAATATGGTCGGTCAGAGACGGATCCCGATTGTTCGGTGGGGAAGAAATGTACGTTTCGACCCCATAAAGGTACGCCATGCTCTAAATAAGTACGAGATCGAGGAATTGTAATGGGAAAACAAACGGGCCGTTCTGCATCAACAGGACGGCCCGTTAAATTAAGGTAATTTGATATGTCTATATTAGTAAAAAATTTTAACTTTCGCAAGGTTGAGTTAGCTGACTTAGAGGACTTTCCAAGGGACGGGATCCATCATCATTTAATGAGACTCGCGTCCTTTTGTAGAGGCTCAGATATAAGTGCTTCAGTGGCAGCTGATCTCATTCATCAAAAGTTCAACGAGTCGTCCCAAAGGCGGCATTTGCAGCCCAGGGAGGTTGAGAATGCGGTCGATAAAGCCTTTGGGGGAACAGTGCCAATAAGAAGTACCCAAAGGGATTTATTAATTCCTTCGGAGTTTGAAAAAACAACTCCTGCAAGTTTTTGGAACACGAGAATACCGTTGCCAACAAAGAAGCCTAATAAAGAGCTAATAAGCAGGTCGGTTAAATCAACTCCCTGGACGCTTGAAGATATGTGGGAAGACTCTTCTCTCAGGCTAGATGAATGTAATCCAGCCCAAATACTTAGCCTTCTTTACGAACCATATGAGTTGGTGTGTTGTGGCTCTGTAAATCAATTCATGACACTAACGGTGAGTGATTGGTCGAATGGTGATCATTGGATGGGCGACCAGGTTGTTCCTAATCCTTCCAGAGTGAAACTCGGAGTAACTATTTCAAATAAAGATCGGCTATCCGCCCACTCGAGAGATGCTACTGGCAAGAGACGATACATAGTTGTTGAGTCAGATGATGAGGCACTATCTTTTGATGAAAAGGCTTCAGTTCTAAAATACCTAAGTGATAGGGCAGGGGCGGATCTGAAGATGGTCGTTCATACAGGAGGTAAGTCCTTACATGGGTGGTATAAGGCAGATCCAGACGAGTTCATAAATTGGAAGTTTATGGAGTTGGCATGTCTTCTTGGCGCCGACCCTCGCATGTGGCTGCCAGAGCAGTTAGCTCGGCTACCAAATGCGGTAAGAATTAAAAACCAAAAATTGCAGAAAACTCTCTATTTCGACCCGTCATGAACATTGAAAATTTATCAAAAGTAGAGAAAGAACTAATTGCCGGAGATAATCTCTCCCATGCATTCCAGGCAGTTCCCGATGAACCTTTTCCTGTTCATGTACTTCCTGAAGTTATGCAAGATGTTTTGTCCTCGTTAGCAGATGCCTATAAAGCACCTGCTAATCTTATTGCTTGTATGCAGTTGGGGGTGATTTCTGCAGCATTGGGAAAAGGAATTCGTCTAAGAACCAACCATCCAGACCCAACATATGGGTTGTTGTATCAATTTGTTTCTACGCCACCTGGAATTAATAAAACAACGGTCCTAAAATGGCTGACTAAGCCTTTACTTGAAAAACAAATGGAGATGAGGGCTCAGCAACGCATAGCGGTAGAGTCACAACTTGCTTTAGATTCTAAAGGCGGAGGTCCTCCATCGAAAAAATCTATCAATAATGAAATTGGTAAGGCTAGGAGGACCTTAGTCGTTGAGCATTTCAGCCAAGAGGGGTTAGCAACTACATTAACCCACAATAATGAGTACTTGGCTGTTATTTCATCAGATTGCGCCGGTGTGGTAGATGATTTAAAGGGTATTAAGTCCAACGGTGCATTTCAGGGTGAACTTTTGTTAAAGGGATATTCTGGAGATCCCTATGACACCAACTTTAAAGTTGCTGATGATGAGCACTTGGAAGAAGTCAGGCTCTCTATCCTATGGGCAGGAACTGATGAAACTCTTAGAGATTTTATTTGTGATAAAAGAATATCAAGCAGAGGACTTTTATCACGGTTTCTATTTGTAGAATTTGATGAGGCTATACCTAAAAGGGATTTATGTCCTCGTTTTGTCCCGGAGCATATTGAGGCAAATTGGAGCAGGGTAGTCGATGAGTTGTTGAGTAACTTTTGGAATGGAGACTTTCCTAAGGAAGTTCAAATGTCCTCAGGTTCAATTTCTCTCTTAGTGGCTTTTGATAATGAGAGAATTGATGCCCAAGATTATTTAGTAAATTATAAGTCTCTCCCGGAACGGTGGGCTGAAAATGGCATGCGAATCGCACTTATTTTACACTGTGCTGAGTTTGGTCAATCTGCACCTTCAACGGAGCTTTCTGTGCAAACCATGGAGTCAGCAATGAAAATTTTAAAGTGGTACATAGGCAGGGAGATCGAAGTACTTGAAGATTACAACGCCGAGAGCCTTCAAGAGGAGCAACTTAAATTTTTAGACACAAACGGACCCTCTTCATTACGGGACATTCATCGAAAAAACATCTTAAAGAAGTCCCAGCGGGGCTATCTGAATCAATGGAAGGACAATGGAGAAGTAGTCTCCTGGAATGCTTCAAAAGGCAGCCGCGAGTCTACCCATATAGCATTAACCGGGGATTCTCGAATCCCCTCAACAATAACAAATCAAATATCATAAATATTATGAAACAAAATAAGATTAATAAAATAAAGTCCCCTGAAGTAACGCTTAAATCCCTTCTTGAAATGGGTGCATCGGTTCCGCGTATATACAAAATAAAAGGATCTGCATATACTGGCACAGTCAAAGAGAATTTAAGAATAAAATCTGATATTGCCTCACCTAATATTCATGGAGTCGATGTGGTATTAAAAGATGGCAAGGGGCGAGATAGATACGTCATGGAGGAGATAGAGATTAGTAATCCACTTGAAATATTATGCCGATTAAGGGAGGCGATGGCTAAAAAGGAATTAACAAAGGAGTGCTTGACTGAATTACTTGATTATATGGTTATAAATTATAATCAGTATCTTGAATCCCAGATGGCTCAATACGATTGGTGCATTGAGTTTGAGGATCATGATTTTCGGTATCATTCTTCCCAATTTAATGAACTTGGAAGTACCTCGGGCAAACATTGGGATCTTCTTAGGGTGGAAAAAGAAAAGCCCAAGAAGAAAGAAAAGCAGTATCTTAGTGGCTGGCGTGATTTGTATGATGAATATGGTTTTTTGAGTAAGGCTTAAGGTCTTACATCTTCAGATAATTGGGTTTTCTATAAAGTGAAATGGCAGATCTTACTACTAAAGTAGAAAAAAAAGAAAGTAACTGGAGTAACTCATATCTGGATTACCCTTCCTTAAAGAAAGAACTTTAGGAATAGGTTAAATTGTTTGTGGTCAGAAATTTAGTCAGCCTGAAATATCTCTACTTTTGGCGAAACTTTTTTTGCTTCAATAAAATCTAATCTTATACCTTTTCTTATCGTAAAAGATTTCCCTCCGAAGAATGTTTTTCCCTCAGCCCCGATGATGTAAGTCCCAGGAGAATTGGTGAAGTCCATAACACTTGAGTTCCCAAGCGATATTTTATCTGTGGCATTTTCATATAGATACCATCTAGTAATATCGAATTTTTCTTTTGGGTTATTCGTATCTTTTAGCATTAATTCTACTGAAACTTCCTTGTCCAGTATCATCATTTCTGACCCTGGATTTACCACAATGTCAATTGAGCCTGATTCTTTCGTTGGTTTTGGGGAATTATTCGTCGAGGCGAAAATTCTACAACTAATGCATGGATTATTATTTTCAGGGGGTGTATCAAGTTTGACGAACAAGACATGAGGCATGTTAATCTTCTGGGTTAATGCAGACCACAGATCTGTTTGTGATTGAAACGCATCTATTTCAGATGCCCACGATAATTCAGGATCATGTTGGTTAAGGAAATTAAGTGTTCCATTAATTATACCATCAACAGAAGTGCCGTTTTCTGTGGAACCCATTAAACTTGCTAAGCTAGACTCATGATACTTGTTTGACTGATCACCTGCTATTAATAAGTCACTAGCAAAAACTTGTTTTTTGAATTGGTTTACAAGACGTTCACGACTTATTTGATCACTGAAAATGTTGATTGGATTAAGGTTAATTCTTTGGCTTGGAGAATGAGTTGATGAAAGGAACCATATTAAGTTAGAAACTGCAGTTGGTGCACAAAGACTCTTCCAAAAGCCATATTTATTTTGAGACAAATCAGGTGAGACCAAAATTTCATCTGATTGCTGTAAAGGAGATCCAAGTTCATTTAAGTCAAAGTGTAGTAAGCCAAATATATAGAACCTTCTTTTTTCATTATCTATGAGTAAGTCATAAAAGAAATAATTCTTATTACGCCCCAACTTGCCAACTGTTGGCTTTACGACTTTGGGTGAGAATTGGTGCTCATTGGAGTTATAGTAGATGCTGTTGTCCCCTGGTTCAGCGAGAAAGATGCGTTGATCTTTATTCTTGGGGTAAATGCCGACCAAGGTTGTGGCGTGGTAATTATTAGTGTCAATTTCTACAGGTAGCCAAATTTTGTATGCTTCAGGACTTGGATTTACCTCTTGTCTTTGAGGACCATCTTCACCTTCTGTTGTTTTAGGGCCTTTACCTTCTTCTGCTTCACCCTGTGAATTTTCAGTACCTTGTTTGTTATCTTCGCGAGAAGCATCTCTTTGGTTTCCTTTCTGGTACTCAGCTTCTGAAGAATTATTCCTGTCTGTATAATTATTTTCGCCAGAGAAAAATTCTTCTACTTCCTTTACCAGATCTTTACCGTCAAAACCTTTAGAGCAATCATTTAGGCTTAGTAATAATAAAAGTAGAATTATAAGAGCAAGCAATGGCCATAGCAGAGATAATGCTCTCCTTAAAAAAGGAATAGCTCTTCTGATGAAAATTTTATGCCAGGGGTCGACTTTTAGTTTTTGGACTGCTTCCTTCGCTCTTAAAGAATCTGTGGGGTGTGTTTCGCAGCCCCATATAATCATTAGTCTTCCTTCAGATAGTCTGTAAAATTCAGGTAATTTTTCTGGGTCTGGTAATTTGAAATTCTCTAGAATTAATTTAGCATTGGGGTCAATTCTGGGATCTTTTGACTTCTCCTCTAACTTTTCAAGGCCGCGAAGTAATCCAATTTTCTCTTCCTTAGCAACTCCGCGTTCATCTAGTGCCTTCGATGAGCTACAAAGTTCAGTTTTTTTTCTGAATTTAGAAAATAAACCAAAATTCTTCTGCCTATCTTCAGATACTCTTGGTAAGTAGTCCCCAAGAGATGCAATAATTACATTCTGTGCTCCAATATCCCAATAGAAGATGTCCTCTTGAGCAGGCTTACTTTTTTTAAGCAAACCTTTAGATAGCTCTACTTTTATTCCTTTCGGATAGCCTTTATCAATAAGCTCTAACACACTTATGACTCAATTTCGGCTTTAGCTATTGCAGTACCATTTTGCATGTCCCTAAGACTCCAGGTTAAAATACGAGAAATAGAATTTCCTCTACCTGCGGAATCATCGTACATCCAAGTTGACTCTATCGGAGCTCCCTCGCAAGGGACTTGAATAACGACCCCATTAGATTGAATAATTTCGTTCGTATTAATTACCTCGGCTAGGATAATGGGAATATCAGTGCGATCTAAATTATTTTCGTAACAATAAGCAAACACTGCCCTTCCAATTTCTTTTAAACAGTTATTTAAATTCCTAAGATCACCAGACTCGAAGTAAGAGTTAAGCATATACAGCTGTGCAACAAGAAGGGTGGAGGTTCCGCTAAAAGACCCACCCTCGGAGATCTTGTCAAAAAAGCCTCCTAACCCTTCGTCTTGACTTATAAAAGGAGGAACTAATTTAGAAAGTGCATTGTCTGCTGCTTGAGTTTTGTCTAAAGCAGTTTTTTCCCGATGACTTAACTCTTCTTCCTGTCGTTCGAATTTCTCAATTTTTCTTTTGAGTAACTCAACATTTTTTTGAAGTTTATCTTCTTTCTCTGCAAGGGCTTGTTTATTTGCCTCAAAGGCCTCACGGTCTTGTTTAATTTGCTCTTCTTTTAATTTGATCGAGGATTCACTTTCTTGAATTATATTATTTTTCGCTCTTAGCTCAATTGTAAGTTGGTCTAGCTCCTTTTTCTTTGTTTGGATTTGTGTTTTCTCACGCTCGAGGCTTTGAGCGTAAAGAGGACTGATTTCTTCAATAAAATCCTTTGTATGTTTTTTGTACTCATGGTTGGTATGGATAATTTCCTCTCGAGCAGATTTTACAAAATCGGAGACAATTTCCCTAACTTTTAAGTTATTTTCATCAACTGATTCCTTGAGGTTTTCTAAAGTTTTATAGAGTTCTTTTTTAGTAAAAGTCTCTGTTAGTTTTAGTGAGACTTTTTCTAAAATGCTCGGGCCAAGTTTTTGAATTTCGTCTTCAATTAACTGTCGTGCCTGAGACTCAGAAATTAGATTATGTTCGCTCATTGGGTTCATCTAAAAATCTTTCCAATCTTCATCTGTTAAATCATTATCCCAAAGAACAGAAAACCTTGCTTCGTCTATCCAATATTCCCCAGATTCCAAAGTGCAAAGTTTGAGCTCAAAATCTTTTAAATCGAGTGCCTCAAGATTATCACCACTTTTCGTGACTGCAATGAGCTGAAGGCCTTCGCTTACATTTGGTTGTGTAGGTGAATATCGGCGAAATGTAGCCTTGAATTGTGACGGGCACGGGCCAAGACCTTTCCACTTAATTATGTAGATAAACTCAGGTTTTGCGTTAGGAAGCAACCTCCTGCCGATTCTTGAGTTGTTCATCAGTGTCATGGTTTTTTCCGATTCATCACTATTCAATATTGTTTCGCACCTATAGTTCTCGTGGATGATTTCCCACGAGTTCCTGTAAGCTGCAATGAGTGAATTTTGAATATTAAGATTCCATCCGCTCAGCATATTTGAATTGATCGCCTGAAAGAGGCTAACCCCGACAGCAGTAAGAGTTTTTGCATCTTTAATTTTGCCACCACTGGAAAATGGGTACCAACTTCCAATTTTATAATCGTTAGCTACACAAATTCGAAGAGGGTTTATCGGAATCTTTTCTTTTATGAGTTCAGCAACCTTTGGAATTTCAGTTGGCTTGCCGCAAATGATTATAAAATCAACTTCAAAGGCAGAAGCGAATTTAGCGAGGTCTTCAAATAGTTCTTCAAATGTACGATTAATTGAATGATCTAATTCATCACTAGAAACAGCCAGTGGTTCCGTCAGATCAACGCCGATAAGTTGTTTATCTTTGGCAAATTTAGATAAGAGTTTGTTGGGTTGCTCGATATCAAAACTTGGCTTTGGGGAAGGCCTTTGCCCCTTACACAAGTCACTGAGCCAATTAAAAACAATCGGAATAAACCCTAATCTAGTAATTACCTTCCACTCCTCTCGTGCAACAGAATCCTTCAATCCTTCACGAAATAGATCCTCGTAAATATTTCGCCACTCACTGTCTTTACTATGCTGCTCCCCAAGTTTTGGGAGTAGTACCGACTCAATTATATCCTTCGTCATTTGGTCTCCAGCTGTACTACTGGAGTCCTTGAGTAAGAGAGCAGCTTCAAGGTCTACTCCTGGTCCTTCTTTGAGGTCTTTGTATTCAACGATTGCATAGTCGGTAGTTCCTCCACCGATGTCGATCGTCATAACTCTGGCCGATGGTACACCATCAATATTGTTTTTTCCAATTAGCGATAACCAGTTTTCACCAATTCGCCCCATACTTTCGATTTCTGAAAAAACAATTGGTAATTGTGATGCCACTCCTTCGTCTAGAGGGAAGGATAGGCTGATGTTTGTATCATTTTCAAAGTGAGAAATTTTGAAAATATTAAGTGCTTTTTGCCATTTTCTTTTGTATGCATTTAGCTCTGGCTCAGTCCAACCAGACGGATAAGTAACTTGAATTGATCGCAACCTTCGTGGGACATAGGAAAAGTTTTCTTTCCAGTATGCATGGTCATTTATTTGCCTTTGAGCTTGCTCCAGTATGGCAAGTGCCATCCATGTTAAGGAATCGCCATTTGGGAAAATGGGATAAATTGGATTGGGGTGAGGCCTTAATTGTTCTTCCCAGGTCCATGGAGGCGAGTCGGTCTCCCAATCATATCCATTATGAGGGAATAATCTAAGAACAGATGCCTCTAACTTGGGATTAGAATTGGTTTTGGAGGCAGGGGACCATCTATTCTTTATCATGGTCCAAAAAAGTTTATTATCGTCAGAGTCAGAATGAAAACTGTCCCATGCATATCTTTTGGGGGAGCTTAAGAAGCACTTGCCCCCGCCTAAAAGATTAGCTCCTCTGCTTAATGCGTTTGATGCATCATTGCCAATCATGGCGGGAGATGTCTCAACAAACATCTGAGGTAATAGCTTTGTTTTTGCATGAACAATGGTTTGTGCTTCCTCCTTTTTCTTTTCTGTAAAAAGTGACTTGATAACCCCCATCTTGTGAGTGGAAGGGATGCTTTCGTTCTGAGTATGATAAAACTCAGTTGCTTGAGACTCGCTCATCCTAGGAGGTTCAAAGTCAGCAAATGCTGCTTGGTGAGTAACAAACCAAGAATTTATAATGGTCTCACCAATATTTGGATCTTTATCAAAGGGCGTTCCTCGATCTGTAAACTTTAGTGCCTGAACTCTTCGAACTAGGGACTGAGTCGCTGGCTGTGCATCACTTGGAGTATCCTCAAGAAGAAGAGCGGTTGTTCTAGTGTTTCCAAAATCAATTACTAGATCGACATCAATTGGCTTCGATGAAAGTGACTCTATCCATTGAATCCTGATGTCTACTGATAGAGTTTTATCTGTGGTTTTCTTAACTAGCTTGGCTAGGTCTATAGAAATTAAAACTTCTTCAGATTGAGAAGGCACGGAATTTAATGTTTCAAATGCATACGGCGTATTGGGTTGTCCAGTATAAGGAAACTCTTCACAATTTTCTTGAGGAATGATTACAGAGCCTCTTGATATCGTTCCAATATTACTTTCCACTGCGACCCAAACACCATGCTTTATTCTGAAAGGATTGAAGTATTGTTTAGTTCCAGGCTTGAACCTTATCCACTTATTACCTGAGACCTCTTTCCATCCCGAAGTATTTTTTTCACAAATTAGTTTTAACTTCTTATTCAGCTCGATATTGGAGGGACTTTGAATGAGATCTTCGTCAAAATCAATGAATTGATAATGATGCCCTGTATTAGGCATTATTTCAAAAAGTGCGGAACCAAGGGAATTGGTACTTCCGGAGTGAAATGGGAAATTGGTACCTTTTTCCTTTTCAGAATTTTCGGTCATATCAGGAGGGCTAATTGTTTTTAAAATCTTGAGATATTTGAACAAGCCTCACATCTCCAGGCAGTTCACCTCTCTTTGTTAATTCCATTTCAGATACAGATTGAAGCTTTCTAATGAAAGGAGAGACAATCGCGTCGTAATGAGGGGATGATGTTGCGTCAGGCATTTCGTATTTTTTGAGTTTAACCAAGCAATCTTCAATAGGAGAGTAATATTCACTTGAATCCAATGATTTGCCCGAAAGCCCCTCATTAATTGCAATACAAAGATATCTCCTAGTGTAATAGCGACTTTCTCTATTTGTCAGGTTAGGGAATTCGTCGCTCAACCAAGAAGCAATTTTCGATACATCTATAGATTCTGAAATTAAAGAAATTAATTGTGATAGTTCTTCATTAGATTCGAATCCTAATTCGCTGGGATTTAAAACCTCTCTCTTCTCAGATTTCCAAGATGATAAACATGTTGAAATGTAGGCTTCTTTCACAGTGGAGGATTTGCTTTCCAATCGAGATGGGAGGGGAGGCACTAATTCGGGGTCAATGTTTGTTAATTCAAGTACACTAGTAGAAGTGCTCAATAGCCTTTCTTTCAAAGATTGTGAATTTTCTAAATAATCAATGGCTTTTTTGATTATGTTTTTACTCATCTGAGCTAAGGCAACCTCGTCTGGCAATGCTTCTGAGAGAAGTTGAGAAATAAGTTGGCCAACTTCGTCTTTCTTTTTCTCAAGAAAAGGTAAGTTTGATTTAGAAACTTGTTTTAACAAAGTAGTGAATAGAAACTCAACTCCTCCAGTTGATTCAGTGAACACATCTTCAACAGATTTAATATTTTTGCCAAATGTTCCTTTAATTACCCGATTTCTTAAAATTTCGTTTTTGGTCGTTTCTAACTGTTGTTCAGTAACTGGCTTATCTGCGTTAGATAAATTTCTAAATGTTCCATACTTAGAGTAATTTGTTGCGAAGAAGTTTACCAACTTTGGATTAACTAGATTTTTTAAAGCCTTAAGTTTGTCCAAGGACATTGAAAATTTTTCATTTTTAGGGTTTGCAATCAAGTCGTTGGCGAGATCGCTGAAAAATGTTATTATAAAATTTAAGGGCAGTAATTTCTTAGCTGATTTTTCGAATGATTCACCTGAGCAATACTCCCACCAATTTTGAACGCCTTTATATAGCTGATCAGAAGAGGGAATTTGGTCTTTGGATTTGTTCAGAATACAAAAGGCATCAATCCTCATGATTTTTGCAGCTGTCGTACCAATGCATGCAGTTTTTCCTCTTTTGAGAACTTTTGAGTATAGCAGATAGTTAGTATTAGTTTCTTGCAGGCTGCGTACGGAGAGACGTTGATCTTCGTTCAACGACCCTTCACGAGACACACCGGGGAAATCTAAAATATCAGCATTATCAAGAAAATCGCTGAAAAATAAGGAAGAATGGCTTTTTAGAGAAGAGCTCTTTAAGGAAACAATCATTTCCCAAACAATGCCTTGAGTAATTGCAAATGAAATTGGAGTAGCTGAGATTGGATGGCCGTCGTTTAAATTTAAAACCAAATCATCACCCCTTCTAGAAAAGCAAATACATTGAATTTTATCTTTTACACTTTGAATTGGGGTTATCTGTTCTCCGGATAATGAAGTGCCTCCAACTGCAGATTGAAATGAGGCCATGTCATTGATAAGAGTTGCTACTCCGTAAGAACAATAAATCCGCCCTGTGGGGCCAATGGCATCTTTAAACCACCTGCTTAATGTTATCATTTCTTGCCATAGCTTGTTTAGTGGAGGCGAATTATCCCAGAAAAGGTTACATGCAATGGAAGTAAGTAATCTTTCATCAGAAATGCGTGGGAATGCGTCTAGCAACCTTTTAACACTTTGATCTTTTAGGTTCGAATACCTGTTAAGTCCGCTATGGCAAAGACTCTCTAATACTTTAAATATAGAGTGGAGAGTTTCAAAGTTCTCTCTTGATGGATTTAGGTCAGTTTCTACAAAGTCTCCAATTAGACCGGTTATCTTTTCATCATCCCAAAAAATTGTTTCACCCCTTAGCTCCTCTAGTTTGCATTCAGAGATATAACCAAGTGCAATTGAATGAGTAATTTGTTCGTAGGTAGCTATGTTTAATTCAACGGGACAATCATCATACTTGACAGCATCACATGACTGAAATCGAGTTATGCATGCAGATGCATCAGAATTAAAGTTGTAGGGATTCCAGCACAAAGTTCCAGAATCAGGAGAAGAGGAGCTGTCGTAGCATATTTTCTCATCCTCCGACCATTGTAGGGCTGAATATCGACTTTTCTGACCTTCTTTAGAGTCAATGAATGACGATAGAAGTGTAGATTTTCCTACCTGAGAAGCCCCCCATAAAGCTACCGCTTTATTAGATTTGAGAATCTTGTCGCTTTGATTTAGATCATCAGCAGCTGAATACAGTCGTCGGACCCAACCAGAATATCCAAGCTTATGTTTTTCTGGTCTTTGTGTCCCTTCTTCAAAAAACCAGTTTTGTAAATCGATAAGGATTTTATTCATACAACAATGTTTGTGATGTTGAAATTATTGTGACTTATTTTTAACTTATTAATCAATGATGAAATGAAAATTTATGCTTATGAGCAAGCGATGCATCATATCGACATCTTACAATTTAACTTGTTACAGCTAAACTATATTCTTTAAATGTCTCAATGAGCGATTGGTTTGAAAATGGCGGTGCCTTAGCTGCACTTGGCGGAATGGCACATCTAAAAAATCAAAGTGCACAAAGAAATGACCTTGAAAAGCAAAGAGAGTTGCTTCATGAGCAATTAGCTTCAGCAAAAGCAGTCGAAATATCCGAAAAAGAGAGATTAGAAATCGAAAAGAAGAGATTTGAGATAGAAGAAGAAAACCGAAGACTGAATTTGGAAAAAGCACAAGCCGTAAAGTCAATTAGGAAGACCTTGGCTGATGCTTCCAGTGCATTTGAAAGGATTGACAAAATACTTACCGATTAATGGAATTTTATGTTTCATCGAAAGGGCAGACGATTGGTCCTTTTGAAAAAGACCAACTACCTGATTTGTTATCGAAGGAAAAAATAAGAGAAGGCGACTTTTTATGGTCTCCAGAATTGAAAAATTGGACCGCAGTTTCTAAGAAATTGTTGTTTGAGCTTGGTATCGAGTTTGAAGCAGGAAGTAAAAGTTCAATCAGAGTTTATTCCAACTATTGGGCTGCAATTGAATTAGGATGGTGGGATAAACTTCTAGATGAAATTATAAATGCTGATTGCTTGGAAGCTCTTGGCGATTTAACTTTTCTTAATTCGCTAAAGTCTAAAGCTAAAAGTCTCTTTAAAAAAGCTACGGATGACGAAGTTGACGAAAGTCCATCCGCTTTTTTGATAAAGGAATACAATATATTAGATAAGTCTGCTGAAGCATGTGAAACTGATATAATAACACTTGTTAGATCGTTTGTTGAGCTTGAGCAGCTGCAGGACTATTTTATATCCGATAAACCTTTTAATTTAGAAAAAAATTTAATTTCATTACAAAAATCTATCGCAATTCGAATCAGAAAATTTAGGGATCTAAACTCAATCAGACTCCACTCTGATGGAATAATTAAGGTCTGGAATTTAGCTGCTGATAATTTTGGTCAATCTGAGGATCTGCCCCTAATTTTTGATTTGAACAGAGAAATTCTGAACTTAGATAAAATTGGAGGATGTTTTGCTCATATGCTTTCAGAAAAATTGTGTAAATTAGATTCGTTTTTCTTAGCCCTTGGCTTGTGTTTACAATCAAGTGAAAAGTTTAATTCACAAATTTATGGAAACCTTACTCGGATCCAAAGTATTTTAGAGCAATGGAATATTCCTCAAAAATGGATTACTGATTTGTTGCTTCCTTTTGAAGAAAAAATAAAGAAATTAACTGACTTTAATTTGCCAATAAAAAATTCTGAATATGAAGTTCTCAAAAAAATCTGTGTTTTTGACTCAGAGAAATTAAATGTACCTGGAGTTTTAATATGTAGAAATGTAAAGAATTTACCTACCTACAAATATAGTCAGTCGAACCCGCATTTTATGATTCGCAAAAAAAGAAGTGCTAGATTGAGCCTGGGGTGGGTTTTAGCTCAAGATGGTTGGAGAGATTTTGGAGTAAATTACCGTGATGTAAAAATATTAGAATCAAAATTATCTAAAGCAAAATCTAGGTTAAAACACCTAGTTAATAGAGAAAAAACCTTAGATATTCTTTATGAAAAAAAAATAGATTTTGGCGTAAAAGCATTCAAAGAGAAACTCCAAAAGCTTTCCAATTTCATTAAACTTTCTAAACAACTAGATGTTTATTGCTATGAATTTCGTTACCTTAGATTTAAATCTAGGCTGTTTGATTTCTTTGTTACGGTTTTAATGCTTTTATTTGTTGGAGGTATTTTGGGGTGGGGGTTCATTAATTCGAATTAATGTAAAGAGACACTTCCTTTACTCAGCTGATAAAACCCATTGGTCTACTTTACATCTACTGAAATTGAGTCCCACTCCAAATAGTTTTTATCAATAGCAACAATTCGAACATCTTGTGTACTTTTTGTGGCTCCTATTCCAAAAAGTAATGTGGAGGCTAATAGAAAGCCGATTAAAAAACTTTTAAGATCTATATTTTGCATTTTTAAGATGTCAGGGAGTAATTGAAATGAGTCAATAATTACATGGAAGAAATCTTTCAATTGGCGCAATTGTCAATTGTCATACTGCGGTAATTTTCAACATTTTAGATTCTGGGAGTGCAGCGGTGAAAGAAAAAAAGCGGACTGCTTCTTCTTCTACACTTTCACCATGATTAACATAGTACCTCATGGTTACATCATTTGTGTGCCCTAGGAATGATTTGACCTCCTCCTTGCTTTGAGTTTGTGCATACACCATGGTTCCAGCGGTATGCCTTGCAATATCAGGAATCCAATCGTTGCGAATAATTTTACCGTCTTGAGATTTAACGATAAAGCCAGCGAGTTCTCGTAGTTTTTCCCAATTCTTTCGGTGCTTAGATTTGCTTTTAATGATTGCTCCTTTTCTATTCTTGCAAAGTTTGAAGAGGCTTAATGCAGCTTCAGGTATTTTAAGTGTTCTTCCCAGGAAACTCTTACCTGTTTGGTCATCTCCTATAAAGAGTCTCTGTGTTTTAAGATTAATATTACTCCAGTTGAGTAACGGAACCTCTGAGTCGGGTCTTAAGCCCATGTAGAGAATAAGAACAACATACCCTAAAAGTCCTAATTCTTTATCAGTAGCAATTGCAGAAAGTAGAAGGTGCCTCCATTGATCTTCGCTAAGTATTGCAGGTTTGTTTAACAATGGAGCATCCGAAAGCTTACCAATCATAGGTGTTGATTTTAGGTAGCCCCTTTCTACTGCGAAGTTAAAGAGAATACGTAGGTGGTTCTCGTATCTTCTGGAAGACTTTCCTAGCGTGCGACTAAACGGTTCCCAATCATCAATGTGCGAAAATGAGATTAGTTTTATCTCTCCAAACCGATCACTTAACTTTTGATGGCGGCTTTTGTAATCGCTTAATGTTCTGTCAGCTACACCTTCGCCCTTGGCCCTGTCGGCCTCGAGTTTCTCTCGATGGTTATCCACTAGATCAGCGAATGTCATCTCTGTTCCTTTTAACTTATGATACTCGGCGTAAAAAGATACAGCTTCGCGGAGAGAAACTCCCAGTGGTTCAGTAATCTTAAGAGCTTTTTCAGCATCTATTTTTTGCTCGTTACTCAGCTTAAAAGCCTTAATCCCATAATTCATAAGTTCGGCCCGCATCTGGTCTGCACGGTTTTCTGCCTCACCCTTATTTTTAAAGTATTCCCTGACTCGTTTCCTTTTACCAGTTTTAGGATCTGGCTCACTTAACTTTGTTCCTGCATCAACAATCCAAGAATTTCGTGGATCATGGTAACGAATGACGGGCCATTCCTTATATTTCTTTTTGATTCTTGGCATTACCCTAAGTTCATTGAAAAGGTACAAGATATCAAGCTTAACTGGCTACAAAATGGCTACATAATCAGTAAATCCCTTTATTCACTGATTAAGACTGCGGACTTAAAATCCGTTTCACCTAGTGAGTGTGGGTTCAAGTCCCACCTCGGGCACTCTTTTGCATTAAGCGGCAAAAACTTGCAAGGTAGCTAATGATCTGAGATTTCGGTCTTATTTTCACTTTCAGCCTGTCGGTATCTATTTTGCAATAACTTGCATGGTTTAGCCTGAAATTGCAAAAAAACTGACAGTAAACTGACAGTGGACTCACAGATGTACCGCCGATCGTGATATTTATTTCAACTTTTTTAGAATTTTTTATTTAAGTTCTTATTATATCTGTATGAAAGATATAAATTTTCACGAAAAAGTAGATTTTAGAGTGCGGGGACTATTGAGCAGAAAAGAAATGGCTAGGTATCTTAATATCTCTGAACGAAAACTAAGTACTATGATGACCAACCGCGAAATACCATTTATTAAACTTGGAAGGTCTGTGAGGTTTAATCTAGTTGAAGTGCTTGATGCTCTTGAGCGGTTTACAATTGAGGCATACTAAATTTGAATTTATCTCACTTCGATTTAACGGATCCCACTTTCTCTTCTAATCCGTACTTGTTCTTTTTGTAGATATCAAATCCTCCGCTGGAGTTTTTCCTTAAACTCCCAGTCTTTTCTTCGAGCCCATATTTGTTTTTTGTATAGATATCTTTACGGTCGTTGAAGGAAGACTCTCTAATGGATCCAGTCTTCTCTTCTAATCCGTATTGGTTTTGGGTGT
>Ga0209715_1001090_pt1 | contig 22410 bp, 17 predicted proteins | sample COGITO_mtgs_1205_2_FD_184809 | JGI IMG/M metagenome (GOLD analysis project Ga0209715, IMG submission 184809) | Pelagic marine microbial communities from North Sea - COGITO_mtgs_120503 (SPAdes) (version 2) | ecosystem: Environmental > Aquatic > Marine > Epipelagic ... | reverse complement strand
TCATATTACAAACATCAGAGTTCCGAAAGCAATCATCGAGGTAGAAAAGAAAATTGAGGACATTAAAGAAGAAAAGAACCGTGTTGTTAGAAGCCAGCGTTACGAAGAGGCAGCTAAACTTAGAGATACGGAAAGACAGTTGATTGAAGAATTAGAGACCGAGAAGAAAAAATGGGAAGAGGAAACTAAAAATCATCGTGAGCCAGTAACAGAAGATAATGTTGCTGAAGTTGTAGCAATGATGACAGGTGTTCCTACTCAGAGAATTGCCCAGAATGAGGGGTCTCGTCTTGTAAATATGGATACAGAACTTCGAGGCTCCGTGGTTGGTCAGGATAATGCGATTGAGAAAGTTGTTAAATCAATTCGCAGAAATCGTGCAGGACTTAAAGATCCAGACAAGCCCATCGGAACATTTATTTTCTTAGGTCCTACTGGTGTTGGCAAAACTCAGTTGGCAAAAGTCTTAGCGCGTTATTTGTTTGATAAGGACGATGCGCTGATTCGTATAGATATGAGTGAATACATGGAGAAGTTTGCTGTTTCTAGATTGATTGGAGCGCCTCCCGGATACGTTGGCTATGAAGAAGGTGGACAGTTGACTGAAAAAGTAAGAAGACGCCCCTACTCTGTTGTATTATTAGATGAAATAGAAAAGGCTCATCCTGATGTATTCAATTTACTACTGCAAGTATTAGATGATGGTCAAATAACAGATAGTCTTGGTCGTAAAATTGACTTTAGAAACTCTATTGTGATCATGACTTCTAACATTGGTTCGAGACAATTGAAAGACTTTGGCGCTGGGGTGGGTTTTGGAACTAAGTCTCAACTTGATCAAGCTGATGATATTACTAAAGGTGTGATCGAAAAGGCATTGAAAAATGCATTTGCTCCTGAATTCTTAAACAGAATTGATGATGTGGTATTATTCAATAACTTGAATCAAGATCACATTAAGGAGATCATTCACATTGAAATGAAATCGTTGCTTAAAAGGGTTGAAGAGATTGGATACAAATTGGTTGTGTCTGATAAAGCTTTAAACTTTATAGCGGAAAAAGGTTTTGATGAGAAGTATGGTGCAAGACCTCTTAAGCGAGCGATTCAAAAATTCTTAGAAGATCCTATGGCTGAAGAGATCATCAAGACTAACATTGATGAAGGTGATGAATTGCATGCTGACTTGAATAAAGAAAAAGACAATATTGTAATTAAGGTTAAGAAAGTAAAGAAGAAAAAGGATTCAGAGTCCTAAATGAAAAAGCCCCGTTATCGGGGCTTTTTTTATGGTATTAAATTTGGTTTTAATTCGCTACTTCAGACATAAATTTGATTCTAATTATTCGCAGTTCTTCTGATGTGTAGTCTTCGTCATCTAGTTCTTCCAACGCTGCATCAATATCTGGTGATTCAGCTTCCATGAAATACTCGTAAACCTCCTCTAACCTATCTTCATCAACTACATCATTGATATAATAATCGATATTGACCTTGGTACCACTATCTATAATGTGCTCTAATTCTTCAAGTAGTTCATCGAAGGACATACCTTTTGCTTTTGCAATATCTTCCAGTGGGATCTTTCTATCGATGGATTGAATGATGTAAACCTTTTTACCTGATTTATTAACTATGGACTTCACGACCATATCTTGTGGGCGCTCTATTCCTTTCTCTTCAACATAGTTTTGAATAAGCTCGATAAAGGGCTTTCCAAATTTAAGAGCCTTGCCACTTCCAACACCTTGAATGTTCTTCAGTTCGTCCATTGTGATAGGATACTGATTAGCCATATCTTCTAAAGATGGTTCTTGAAAGACAACGAAGGGTGGTACATTCTTTTCCTTGGAGATCTTTTTTGTGAGATCTTTAAGAAGTTTCATTAACTCTTCATCCATAACCGAACCACCGGTTTTACCGCTCATGACAAGATCATTTCCTTTTTCAATCTCTGAAGTATAGTCATGATCTTTGTAAATGCTGTATGATTCAGGCGGTTTGGACATAAACTCCCTTCCTCTCTCTGAAATCTTGACTAGACCATAGTTTTCAATATCCTTATAAAGTAAACCCTCTACTAGCGCCTGTCTAATAGCGGCCATCCAGAATTTGGCCTCTGTATCTTTACCGATTTCAAACACATCACTTTGGTTATGGCGATAGGTGCTGACTTCAGAAGTGTTATTACCAACAAGTACATTGACAATATGCTTTGACTTGAATCTTTGTTTTATGGTGTCAATCACTTTAAATAGAACGAGCATATTGTCTACAAACTCAATCTTTTCTTTGGGATTAACCGAGTTATCGTCCATATTGGCTCCCTCACCATTGACTTCATCCCATTCTTCGCCAAAGTAATTGAGAAGAAACTTTCTTCTTGAGACTGCAGTTTCTGCATAAGACACAACCTCTTCTAACAATTGTTTCCCGACCTCTTGCTCTGCAACAGGCTTTCCATTCATGAACTTTTCAAGTTTCTCGATGTCTTTATGGTCATAGAGTGCTACGCAAACCCCTTCTCCACCATCTCTACCCGCTCTTCCGGTTTCTTGATAGTATCCTTCTAAGCTTTTTGGCATGTCATAATGAACCACAAATCTGACATCTGGCTTATCGATTCCCATTCCGAAGGCAATGGTGGCCACGATAACATCAACATCTTCCATTAGGAATTGATCCTGATGAGAAGATCTTGTCTTTGCATCAAAACCAGCATGGTAAGGAAGCGCTTTTATACCGTTTACTTGAAGTGAAGATGCTACCTCTTCCACTTTTTTCCGGCTTAAACAATATATAATTCCAGACTTCCCTTCTCTTTCTTTAACAAATCTGATAAGTTGCTTAATCGGGTCAATTTTGGGACGGACTTCGTAAAATAGATTTGGTCTATTGAATGAAGCTTTGAATACAGAAGCATCATTCATTCCTAAGTTCTTTTGAATATCAGATTGAACTTTGGGAGTAGCCGTTGCGGTAAGTGCCATTAAAGGAATCTCTTGATCAATTCCTTTAATCATTTCCTTGATGCGTCTATATTCTGGTCTGAAATCATGACCCCATTCAGAAATACAATGAGCCTCATCCACAGCTACGAATGAAATAGTAACGCTTTTCAAGAATTCAAGATTCTCTTCTTTATTTAATGACTCAGGGGCTAGATATAACATCTTGGTACTCCCATTAGTTACGTCTTCTTTAACCTGAGTGATTTCTGTTTTATTCAATGAACTATTAAGGAAATGAGCAATGTTGTCCTCACTGCCATAGCTGCGAATAGAATCAACTTGATTCTTCATTAACGCTATAAGAGGTGAAATGATGATCGCGGTTCCTTCCTTCATAAGAGCCGGAAGTTGATAACATAATGACTTACCTCCACCGGTAGGCATAATGGCGAAAGTGTCGTTGCCAGCCATCAGACTTACAATGACTTCTCTCTGCATACCCTTAAAAGAGTCGAACCCAAAATGTTCTTTTAATGCCTCTTCTAAAGTTATTTCCTTCGTGTTCATAAATACAAATTGCTTTAGCTACTAAAAATACGACAATAGTTTGAAATATAGAACATTCTATCTAGGTGACGAATCCCTTCTATTATCATCACTTTTAAGAAAATTAGAAAACACAAAGAGGATCACTACTGAAGAACAAAATATAACGACTAGAGTAAGTAAACTCTTTCTAAATACTTGCTCGACTTGAATGATATCCCAAATGGAAAGAACGGCCAAAACCGAAAAGAATAAAACTGCCAGAATCAGCACAGACGCTGTAATCTTTTTGATGTTTTCTACCATTATCAATTATTTAGCGGTTTCTCGACTCCACACTAGTTCGGTGATTGGTTGTTCATCTAAGAAGTAGTATTTACCACCCCACGAATGCACAACTCTTTTATAAACTTGTTCTCTACCACCTATGCTTACTTTACGAATTGTCACTTTGGTTCTTCCCTCGTCAAAGGTTTCCTCTATCACCCGTCTCTTGTTATCTTCTTCTTCAGTAGCTGCGACTCTTGATAGCTCCGCTATCATTTCATTGCATTTCTTAATGCGCTCTTGCGCATGGCTTAAGCCTTGTATAATATCCAGAGATTCAGTATACTTTGCCAAAGCTGCTTCATAGTCTTTTTCTAGGAAAAACTTGTCAGCTATAGCTATAATGCGATTGTATTCGGTTTTAATTCTTTCTTGCTCGGCCTTCTTCTCTAGTTCATCAATCATTGAGATTTTTGACTTTGGAATTTCTTCATTTGGATAAATTGCTAATGCAGACGTATAACTCGCTCTTGCTAATTTGTAATCCTGAGAGACCATTGCTTCATTTCCTTTCCTCATGAAATTATCATAGTCATTCTTTTTAGCCGCAATTCGAGCTTCCTCATTTTCCTTCGCTTCTGTTTCTGCAATTAATGCATCAATTTTCTGGATCTGAAGTGCTGGAAATTGATCAGATGGGTTTTTCGTTTTGGCTTCCGCATATAATGAACGAGCTGCTCTATAATCCTCATCATCCATTTCGGCTTGCGCTCGTTTCAAAAGGTCTTCATATTCAGCTTTGGCCTTTGCATCAGCTTCTGCCTTTGACTTTTCTGCCGCAAGGGAATTTACAATTCCGTCAATTTCAGAGATTTTATTTTTTGGATATGCTTCATTTGACTTGAATCCAGCGGCCATGTTATACGTTGCTCTGGCTTCATCGTAGTTTTTAGCGGCTAAAAGACCATCAGCCTTCAAAATTGCTTCATCGTATTTCTCTTTGATCTCAGCTTCTTTCGCAGCCAGCTCTTGTGCTTTTGCTTGTTCTGCTAATATGGACTTTATTTCATCTATCCTATCAGAAGGATATGTGTCTGATTTAAGTTTTAGAGCTTCAGAGTATCTAGCAGTGGCGAGTGAGTAATCCTTTTGATTAAAAGCCAAATCAGCTGCTTTAATGATCAATGCATAATTCTCATCCACTTTTGCCTGGGCAGCTTTGTCTTGTGCTATGCGCTGTTGTTCAGCTATAATTGCTTCTGCTTCTTGTATTCTTGAAATGGGATAGCTTTCGTTTGCTTTAACACCCAATGCCGATTTGTACCCTATGATGGCCTTAGCATATTCTCCTCTATCAAAATCCCCGTCTGCTGCTGCTATATGACCGTTATAAGCACTATTAATCTCATCCAACTTCGAAGCCTTTTTAATCTCCGAATCAATAAGAGCTAGTTGATTTTTTGGATAGAGCTCATTTGACTTTAATTCTAAAGCGCTTTGATAATTTGCTTTAGCAGAAACCCAATCTTTCTTTTTAAAGTCACCATCACCCGAAGCAATTAACTCAGTATAATTCTTTTCAAGCTTTAATTCTGCTTCTCTTTTCTCGTTTTCGGAGGCTAAGGCAGCTAATCGAGCCAATTCTTTGTCTATTTGAACTAACTTCTCTGATGGATAAACTTCCTTGGGTTTTAATTCAAGCGCCTTCCTATAAGAGCTTTTTGCAGATTCATAGTCCTTGGACTCCAAAGCTTTGTCAGCACTAGCTATGGCATTTTGGTAGTCTTGGTCAAGCCCATTTTTCAGTGCTTTAAGTCTATTGGCTTCAGCGAGTTCTTGACGCTTGGCGGTAATCAATTCAATTTGATCTTTAGGATAAGCTTCTTGTGGTTTGATTTGGATAGCCGCATTGTAGTGCTGCTCCGCTAAATCATAATTCTGGGAATTAAATGCAGCATTCGCCTTGTCTAGTTTATCAGCGTATGAAGCATTTATTTTAGCAGCCGCAAGTTCTTTTTGCTCTGCTGAAGCTAACTCCGCCAACTTGATCTCTATCTCCTTTAACTTAGTTTTAGGGTAGTCGTCATCCTTATACTTCAGTGCATTTTGATAGGATGCTCGTGCATTCAGGAATTCTTTTTTGCCGTATGCCGCGTCTGCTTTTGCAATTTCATCATTGTACTGCTTGTCTTTTGCTGCAAGTGCGTCTGCCTTTTCCTTGTCAATTTTTTGCTGAGCGAAAAGGTCTTGACTTTCTTTTAATCTTTTCTTGGGATAATCTTCACTAGGCTTAAGGTCAAGCGCTTGTTGATAAGCAACTATAGCACTTTCAAAATTATTATTTCCAAATGCTTGATCAGCGGATGCTAACTTAGAAAGGTATTGCTGTTGTGCGGCTCCTTCGGAGTTTAATTTAGCCTCTACTTGAGAGAGCATTTGGCTCGCCACCTTCGATGATGGACTCATTGATTGGGCAGCAAGAAGGTTGTCTTTGGCTAGCAGGTAATCGCCATCATCAATAGCAGCTTGTGCGTCTTTTATAGCCAATTGATAATCTGCCTCAAGGCGTTTTTCTCGCTCCTTATCAGCTTTTATCTTTTCTTTTTGAGCTTCCTCGAGGCGGTCTACTTCTGCTTTAATGCCTCTAGTATACAATTTGTCGTCCACAAAATTCTCCACGTTGGGTTCGTAGTATACTTTACCAATCGGCTTGTCTAATATTGAATAGTCCACTCCATCCATTCGCTTGAACATATCCACTACAAAACCACCAAACTCGTACCCCCAAAGCTGCTCATCTACAGGGACATTGTTGGTGTTGAGATAGAGTTTTTTGGTCACGTATGAAGGCTTCGAAATCTCAATTGTATACTCATGACCGAACTCTAGGTATAAATCAAAGCGGCCGTTATTTCCAGTGCTAACGCGCTTTAGCTCAGCGCCATCTTGGTAAAGTGCAATTTGCGCACCAGTGATTCTTCCACCATCCTCATCCTTGACCGTGCCATCCACAGCTAGATTGTTTGGATCTTGCGCGTGCACAGACTGTAGTAATGCGAAAAGGAATGAAAGAGTTAATGTGAAAGATTTCATTTATTGAGAAAGACTACTCGAAATTAAAGAATCTTAGGGAGCCAATCGAAACAGAAAACAATATTTAGCTCAACCAACACAAATGAGCAATCAACGTGTTAAATATAAAGTCTACTGAGGTTCAGGACCCAATTCAATATCCGAAATGATTCGAAGTTTGAATTTAGCGTTCTTCATATCCTTAGATTCCTTCTTGTCGTTATATAGTCTAACTGAGAAATCGCCAGTGATAAAGTTATAAGACTCGTAATCTTTAAGATTTGCTTCTACTTTAGAAATTCTGAAGTAACCAAAAGGTTGAAAAGTAGGCGGATTGTCTGACCTCCACTCTACACCGGCTGTATCGAGGTATGAGATAACCGCTCCTGGTTGAGCATCATTATTCCAAAGCGTATCTCCAATGGTGTTATTTCCAACTCGACCCCAACGGATAAAATCTTCACGAATAGATGGATTGTCAATGTAATCTTGGATATCCCAAAATGCAAGAGTATCAGTTATGCTGAAAGGGAAATAAAGCGTTACAATATCCTCCTCAGCTTCGTCTATCTCAATCTGATCAACGGTAACGTTAGGATTAGCTTTATCAATAATTAGATCGCGGTATTTTTTGGTCACAAGTCTAGTGAAAGGAGCATAATGCCATCCAAATTTCGGAAAAGGAGGGAAAAGTTGAGCGGCAGATGAACCAGCCGTATCAAACACTTCTTCGTTTCGCACATCACCCACAAGATTCACATAATCGAAATCTTGCCACTGAGTGCTGTCATCCAACACTTCGTAAGTCATAGTGTCTGCTGCTTTCCCCCACGTGAACTGAAAATACAGGTCATTATCAATAATGTGTATTGATGGTTCTGGTGGCGGCACAGAAATATCTGGCAGGTTCGGAGTTTGATCTTTACAAGACCAAAACATCGATATACAGACAATAACTACAAACGTTTTTCTTAACATAACTAAGGCTAAAGCGGTAGCGAATTTACAAAATAGACGTATTGAACGAACTCATCGTCAAATAATTGCAACAGTGAGGTGTTGATTACCTCAAAATTACCTGGGGAATAAGACCTGTTTCTAGCTCTTGAATAAGTTGGGATGAAGCATCGTATCTCAACACCTTACCCCTTGATAAATAGTCAATTACATCACTAATGTAGATGCCAGATTCATCGACATAGAGGCTGTATGGAGTTTGGGCCGTATGGCTAAATTGACCCTCGTTTTGACTCCTTAGATTTATCATTTTAACCGTGTTATTGAGTAAAAAGTAGCCTACTGAATCGTATAAAGCGCTGCCAGAAATACGATTGTTGAATTCAGCCAACGTTTCCAGAGCTCCTGATTTAACGAAAGAGATCAATTTCGCTCCCTTTTTAGCATTGCCTGCAATCACTAATTTATGGTCTAAGCTGAATAAGTAAGATGGCTCGATACTCAGCTGAATTTCATCAATTTTCTCAAAACTTAATGCGTCAATAATCAAAATGGAAGAATCTTTCATATTGGAGATATAGATCATATCGTCTATCAATACCATACGTTCTGTCCATTCGGGCGCTTGAATTTGATTGGTTATGGAGTTGCTAACCAAATCTACCACGCTGAGAGCGCCACCTCCAAAATCGCTTACCAAAGCTTTTTTATCATTTAGCATGAGCATATGACGTGGTGAGTTAAATCCTTCAATTATGGCTAGTTCTTCGAACGTTGAATCATTCAAGATCCGAATTAGACCTGAGTTATTGATTACTAAAAACAAGCTATCGCCATGGTGAATAATAGACTGCAATACGTCACCTAACTGCTTATTATTTGTGCGTTTGTAAATGTCATTCTGAATGGTTTCGTCCTCCAAATTAAAAACACTCAGCGATGCATTGTTGAATTGAAAGTTTCCTTCACAACCGATATAGATCAAATTTCCAGGAGTTATAGAAACCTCATCGCTATTCGATGGATATACTGGGCCGAAGTATTCGTCTTTCTGACATGAATTCAGACAAATGATTAATATGATCGCTACTACCCTTTCCACTTCAATGCTATTTTTAGACTATAAAACCTTCCAGGCATAGGCCTCCAAGGCATGTTTTGATATTGCCAATCAAACAAATTGGAGACACTTGCAGTGAAGTTGAGTGAAAAAGCACTGCTTAAAGTGACGGAATACTTACCCGCTAATGATGACAGTTGATATGCCGGCATGTATGAAGACTCATCGTTAGATATAAATCGTTTGTCAAAATAGGAGTAGGTATATCTAAGCCCCAATTGACGGTATTGATAGTCTAAACTAATATTTGCCGTGTAATTAGGTATGAAGGAAAGTGCTTGTGTTTGGGTTTTTGAATTGCCGCCTTGCGCATTTATGTATTGCCCATTTCCTCCAATGATAAATCTATGTGCTCCAATTTTAACTTTCTGCTGGAATAATAAATCTATGCCTTTCGATATGGAATAGTTGACGTTTGTTGGAACGAATACTCCCCCATCAGGCAACCATCTTATCCGATCTGAATACTCTCCATTGAAGAAAGCTACCTTCAATTCCTGATATGCTGTTTGATAATTCAATCCAAACTCCAGAAGCTGACCTCGCTCTGGCTGCAATGAATCATTTCCACCGGGTGACCAATACATTTCATTTAATGTAGGAAAGCGAGCACTCTGAGAGGCCGATACAAAGGCGGAGATCGGAATCTTAGATATGGGCTTGATGGACACCCCACCAAACGGTAGTAGTGCGTTCTTTTCGTTGAATGACGTATACCGCGAACCCAGCTCAAACACCACGCTTTCTTTCAAAATTGAATATTCAGCTTTGAGCATTGAACCCAATGTGTAGTTTGTTTTCTTCTCACTGTAGTTTTTGGATACCGCTTGGGTATAAGAATGATTCACTTGGCCCTTAATTTCTAACACCTTTAGAGGTTTGATGTGCGCATCAACTTGATTTTGAACCGTTTGATAGTCGTTAGAGTTGTCAATACTCAGCGCAGTATCGGAATACGCATTGACATTGTCTTCATACATTGCTCGGTAGCTCAAGCCAAATGTGTTGCTTGGAGTATAATCTATAATCCCCATTGATCTGTGCACAACATCCTCTTGCTGAGCAATAGATGGACTTGTGTTTATGGCACTTGGAATTGATCTTGAGGTTTCATTGTACCAATAAATTGCCGTTACATTGATTGACTTCGAAATTGGAATACTCAACATCGGAGAAATATTTCTTCGAGTGAAGGATGCGTTATTCATCACTTCACTGGAATAAGGAGTTTGACTTATATCCTGATATAGAAAACGATTAGAGAGCGTTTGAATATCTGACATCAATCCAAAAGCAAGAGACTTGTTGCGGAACTTGAAATTTTTATTGACTCGTGCCGTGGTGGAGTAGTTACCAAATGAAGACACCAGCTGGCCTATCTCTATGAAGTCACTTTTGTAATCCGGGCTTTGTTCAAGTAATACCCCTCCACCCAAGCCACCAGAGGAATACAAATTCATGGAATTACCTGTAATTATAGAAATATCGGAGAACTGTGAAACCGGAATGGTGGAGAAATCTATGGTTCCGAGCATCGGTGAATTAATCTTCAAACCATTCCAAAGCAATTGGGTGTGGTTTGCGTCTCCGCCTCTAAATGTTGGCGTTGACAATAAGCCTGGACCTAAGGTTTTGAAATTTATACTAGACCTTGAGCTTAGAAATGCTAGTAAGTCTAGTTCATTTATCTGCTCTTGTGCGATTGAATCAAAATGGATGTTGAAAGATGACTGAAGTCCAACTTGATTGGAATCCAAAACGTCAACAGGTCTAAGTTCTAGTGTTTTCTGGGAAAATAGATGTCCTAGACAGAAAGTAAAAAGGAAGGTCCATTTCCATTTCATGCTATCTCAACTTCACTCCTTTTGAATCAGCGCTTATCCAAACACCTCGGTAAGAATCGATCCGATCCGCAGATATGACTTTACCATTGAGGTCATACTTTACATGAGAAGTTAAATTTCGTTCGTTTATCTCATTCACATTCAACGGGATTCGACTATTGATGACACCCACGGCATCAAGGTCAAAACCACCTTGAGGAAAATTACTGGGCCATGGATCATTAATGATTGTTCCATTAAAATCAACCGAAGCAAACGATGGATCTATATTTCCGATAACGTCAATTACTTTGATGTGTGTCACATTCTGCTTATCAAGCGCAGATGTATCTGGCAGATCAGCTAAATCGAAAGGTGTTCCGAAGTTTACAATATGCTTTCCCGCTAAATTATGGAAGAAGGTTGCGTCTGAATTATCGAAAGATTCCTTTTGAGATAGAGTTTGTTCTTCACTTATAGCTGGAAATCGAAAGAAATTAACTCCATCAGAACTCACCTCAACAAAGGCAAGCTCAAGAAATGCATCACTCCCACTCCCAAATCCATTTTCAAACACAGCAAAATCATAGCCAGGCCCATCGTAAAAAGGCGCAGCAAACGTGAGTGTAGCGCTTCCGCCATCCCCCAAACTTACTGTCAAAGGAGCGTCTGGCTTGCCTATCGCATATAATGCTGAACCACTACTTGCATAACCAGAATCAGGTAGGTTTATTTGTCGTAATCCCCGTTCAACTTCACATGATATAGCCCAATTTCTAAAAGCCGCATAATCCTTAGGTATAGCGTTCGAACCAGGCTCTCCTGCTTGAGGACTAAAGCTGCCTTGGCCAGCACACTGCACTGAAATTAAGATTGATGCTATGATGACTTGCGTTCTCAATGAACTAATTTTTTAACCGAAACGCCTTCTGCTGTTTCACGACTTACAATGAGCAATTGATTCTTAGGCTCAATATTCAAGCTAGACCCAGAAAAATCTTGAAATGAATGAAGCAGTCTTCCTTGGATGTCATAAACGGAATAGGTGGCTTTTGAACGATCGTTTAGTTGAATGCTATTTCCGTCTGAATAGGCTTCAAACTCATTTCTGTCGACATCATTTAAACCACCTACCAGGCTGTATTCAATATTATCGAGAGAGAAAAATAACGGTGTGTTAATCCCGAAAGCTCCAGTATCACTGCTAAACAGCTTGAATGAAATCTCAGTGGAATTTTTAGGTAGAGCTGAGAGGTCTACTTCAGTCCAATCATTAATAATGTAGTCCTGCACGCTGTCTTCAAATCTATAGTCTGCTAGGTAGAAATCGATGCTGTCTATTTCCAAATTAGATGTACCATAGATTCTCACGAAGAAATAATCGGGGTCATCACCTGTTGAACCACCAAATTTTTTCGCAAAAGCATCTCCATTGAGAATGCTCTTGTAAGCATAGGTTGTGTTAGTAATCTCCAAATTGTGCCAAACTAAATCTCGATCGAATACTGTGAGCGTACTCATAGTAATGAGTCCAGACCCAAGATTGCCTGTCGTATAAATATTTTCGCTGTTAACATCTGAAGAATACGCGCTGTATAGATTCATAAAGCTTCCATCTGAAGTGTCACGCATGGTACTCATGGCAAAGCCCGATGCCCAATAATTAAAAGAAGTATCGTACAGCACAGGGAATTCAAAATCACCCGATGTGAATATCAAAGTACTATCACGTCCATCGCTAAAGGTGTCTTGCGCGATGGAGATATTTTCGAAGTCTATGGATTGAGAAAAAGACAAGGTAGCGCTCGTTAAGGCTGCTGCAAGAAGTAAAATATGTTTCATATGTGTTTTAATTCATTACGATTAAACACGAGAAACGATCAGTAAAAAATTGATGGAAGTGACGCACGAAGCATAACTCCGATCAGCTCTTATTCCCGAAAGCTTTTCGTTATGTACTTCTGGCAGGTCTTCTGACTTGTTTCAGTTTTCGCGCCTTCCCATCTTTCGACAGTGGCTTTGTTAAGCGAAAACCCTTAGCGAAACTTACAGCTGCGGGGACAGTTCCGGATTTACACCGGATTCCCTTTTAATCTTGACAGGGTCAAGAACCAAAAGTGGGTCGAAATTAGAAAAAGAAATTGGTTTAGAAATTCGATCTTGGCACTAATCGTGCTCGGAATTTAGCTTCTGTAATTGGAAGCTCTCTAGAGCCATTGTAAAGTCTACCAGCAAACTCGCCTTCTATGATGTGCATAGCTAGCGTGTCTAGAGTATCTTGAGAAACAATTCGAGGATAGAATTCATTCAGTCTGAAATATGAATCTACCAATTGACCGCTTCCAGTTTTGGTAGTCCAAACATCTCTGTTTTCATCAACGTACTTCAATTGGACTCCCCTTCTGCCATACTCTGTGTTGGTGAATGGGATGGCAGTGCCATAATCAGCAATTCCTAAATAGGTAACAATGTTATCATTAAAAGGAAGATTAGCTGGAATAGTATCGTATTCCTCAATGCAATCAAAAAATGAAATCTCAATCCTTTCATTAGGAATTTCAGGACGTAAGAATCGTGTGGTGTGATCAAACCAAATATTATCTGAGTCATTGATGCATGGAAGCATCTCTGCTAGATTAGTTCTTGGAATGTTTCGATAGATATTCTCACTGTAAGCTGGCCATAGTGACCAAGTAGTTGCGTTTGGATCGTTTATATCTAAGCGTGTAATTGTATCCCATTTTGACCTTTTTCCATCTTCCCAAACCCTGAATTGTCCTTCAAATTTACCGTAGAAGAAGAAGTCGGCTGTTGGAACATTGAAGGTGTCAAATGAAAGTGGATCATTAGGGTCAGGATAACCCACAGCGCCCAAAGTAGTGCCTCTTTCACAAGAAGTTGAGAACATGCCAGCAATAAAAAATGCAGCAACGATAAATGAAATTCTATTATTCATACGATTCATATGGTGGCCAAATTTACGTAAAATGACTTTGCTTTAAGACGTTCTTTAAATATTGGGGTTGGTTTACGAAGGAAACGTTGATCCTGCGAGCATCATTGCCTCTATAAATTGTTTTTCATCAATCGATAGTTGATCAACGCCACTCAAAGCATCAATCAAGAGTTCTGTGGCCATGTTTCCAACTAAATCATCTTCTGCCATGGGGCATCCGCCATACCCTTTAAGCGCTGCATCAAAGCGCCTGCAACCACTGTCATAGGCCAGTTTGGCTTTTGTCTTAGCATCTTCAGGTAGAGTGTGTAGGTGCGCTCCTATCTCCACCTTTGGGAAAGCCGGAATCAAGGTAGAGAATAATTCTGTGATGTTATCGCCATTGCTTACTCCCACCGTGTCAGCCAATGCAATGATTTCAATACCCAAGTCTTTTGTCAATTTCTCCGTCCACTCTGCTGCCAATTGACCGCTCCAAGGATCACCATAAGGATTGCCGAAGGCCATTGAAATGTACACTACCATTTTCTTCTTATTCTGCACACAAAGGCTCTGCATCTCTTCTACCCTGCTCAACGATTGATCAATGGTGGCATTGGTATTTCTCAATTGAAAAGTCTCTGATATGCTGAACGGATAACCCAAATAGTCGATCTCCTCAAAATTGCATGCGTCTTGCGCGCCTCTGGTATTCGCTACAATGGCGAGAAGTTTAGACTTGGCGTTCTCTAAATTGAGCATGGAAAGAACTTCAGCTGTATCCCTCAATTGAGGAATAGCCTTTGGTGAAACGAAACTTCCGAAATCAATAGTATCAAAACCAACTTTTAATAACTGATTAATGTAGGCAGCCTTTTTCTCTGCAGGAATGAATGGATCCATTCCTTGCATAGCGTCTCTTGGGCATTCAATAATCTTTACACTCATTGCAGTAATCTTTTATTGATGTTTTTAATCAGCCAAGGACCTTCATAAATAAAGCCCGTATACAACTGGACCAATGAAGCACCTGCATCCAATTTCTCTAAAGCATCTTCTGGATTATGAATTCCGCCCACGCCAATGATTGGAATACTGCCATTGGACTCTCGGTGAATGAATTTAATCACATCCGTACTCTTTGTTAGCACAGGAACACCGCTTAACCCACCTGCTTGCTCAGCTAAACTTTTGGGCGACTTTAAATTACTTCTGTCCAATGTAGTGTTGGTAGCAATCAATCCATCAATATTGATCTCGCCAACCAGAGATACGATATCAGACAGTTGATCTTCAGAAAGATCCGGAGCTATTTTTAGTAATACTGATTTAGACTTTGATTGTTTTGATCGGTATTCAAAGAGGGTTTCAAATATCCGTTTCAGCTCATCTTTTCCTTGTAACTCTCTCAAACCAGGCGTGTTTGGCGAACTCACGTTTACAGCGAAATAATCAACATGATCATAGAGCTTTTCAAAAGTAATGCGGTAATCATCCAAGGCTTTATCATTCGGAGTGACTTTATTCTTGCCTATGTTTCCTCCAATTGGCACCCTGTGATTTGACTTTTTGATGCGTTCTACAGCAGCATCTACCCCATCGTTATTAAAGCCCATTCTATTAATCAGCGCTTCATCTTCAACCAAACGAAAAAGTCGTGGCTTTGGATTTCCAGGCTGACCCACAGGAGTCACCGTGCCAATTTCTATAAACCCAAAACCTAGCTCAGCCAAAGAATCAATCCATTTGGCGTCTTTATCAAATCCTGCAGCCAATCCCACAGGATTTGGAAAGGTCAATCCAAAGAGCTTTCTCTCCAGTTTTTTGTCCTCTACTTTAAAAGATGGAGCAAGAGGACTGTTTAGTAGTCCGAGGTTATGAAACCGCTCCAACCAAGTGGTCGCAAAATAATGCGCCTTTTCAGGATCCATAGTGTAAAGAAGCGGGCGAATGATTGACTTATACATCGCTGCGAAAGTAGGTTTATCTCATTTCTTTTGTCGTCCTTTGAGTACAATTAAATGAAGAAATTATGAAAACTCTATTCATGGCAATTTTCTCTGCTTTACTTATGTTTTCTTACGCTGGTGAGTTCAAAGTGAAGTTTGAAATTCAGACGGTTGATCATTCAGCTATTGAAGTTACAAGTCTTGTAATTACTGAACACGGAGAAGAAATATTACGGCAAAAGGTTCCCGCTGATGGTGATGTGAAATTGAAATTAGAGGAAGGCAAGCTTTATGAGGTATGGATTATGAAGGAAGGCTATACTGCTCACGTGATTCATAATATCCACAGCGAAGGTGACGGTAAATTTAAGGTGACATTGTACAAAACTTCAGAGTCTCTTCCAGCCATCACTTCCACTTACCTCGCGGTTAATCGTGAGTTTGATAACGTAAAAGAAATGACGATTCCCGCAGAGTTGTTGGGAGATTCAATACACGTTGTAAAGGAAGGTACTATGAGCAAGGACGAGCAAAAGTCATTGAGCAATATTCAATCCATTGCAAAAAGTCAAACGAAGGCTCAAAAGAAGATAGATAAGTTGATAAAAAAGCGTGCGAAATTAGACGAGGATATAAGCGAACTAAGCGCTGAACTGGCAACGGGTGAAACAGAGCGCGCTGGCGGTGAAGAAGATAAATTGAAGTTGCAAGAGAAGATTGTGAAGATTCAAGGTAAGCTGGAGAAACTTGCCTATTGATCTTCTGAGTAGGTAACTTCTATAAGTTTCAACTCTATCAACTTTAAGTTGGCCTCTCCTTTTCCTGTAAACCATAGGTAGGTGCTTAATTCGGCATCGTCTGGAACTTCTCGGGGTTTGGTAAAGAAGAGATTTGAAGTGTTCACTTGACCATCTATTGGATTGGTATAGATGATGTCTGCGGCTCGATAGTCATACGTTACATCATTCTTGCTGAAAGAGATTACTCCTAGAAGTTTGGCAGCATCATAGTCATCACAATACGTCTCAAACGTCACCTTGATCATCTGGTTTTTATTTGTGATCACTTCTTTTGCCAGAACTTTAAGGTTTGGACTAAAGTCTGAAGATTTGGAAAGCACAATCATTTCCTGGTCACCGTCAAGCTTTATGCTTGCAATAGAATCTATCAATATCGTATCAAAGTCAGTGCGTTCTGGCAATCCTTTTCGCAATCTATCAGTGTCTGCGTCTCTATAAGCATCTCCGATTAAACTGAGGTCTGACGGCACCTTTGGATTCATAAAGAATGCATAATATGCCTTCTTGGTCATAGTGCTGTCCGTGATGGCACCCTTATAAAAGAAGTTGGTTTGCAGGTAGTTGTTCCAAACCAAAACTGCAATCAGCGCTGTAACCGCCATTCCGAGCCATCTTGACTTTTTGAATGTAAATGTGATAAAGCCAGCCAGGCCAAAAGCACACAGCGCATACATATCAATCATTGGTCTGATGGATAAGCTTCCACCGTAATACCAGCACCACCAGCTGAAGGTGATGTAAATGTGCAAGGCAATCACAGTAATACTCGCCCAATAAAGGCCTTTATCCAATCGTTTGTTAAAGAACAAGCCTTTCAAGGCTAAGATCATGATTGGCGTGTAAAGGAGCCAGCCGTTTCTGTAGCTGAACAATCCTTTAACGGCATTACCTGTGAGCCAATAAAACGCTTCATTCTCATACGAGTAATTAACCCAATCACCTGTGGTGAATTTCCAAAACACCAATTGTGGCAAGATGGGGAGAAACGCCACAAATGCAGCCAGCGCCAACTTTGGTTGAATCAGTTCCTTTAAACTCCCCGTATTCGCATAGAGCATAATTGGAGTAACCAAGCCAATGGTAATGTTGGTTGGGCGAATCAAGACAATCCAACCAAGGATGAGTGACATCCAAAGCAAACTATTTGTTTTGTAGTGGTTTAACCACTTATCATTCAATAAAAGATATAATGCAATTAAACCAAAACTATACACGTGAGACATGCCACTATCTGACGTGCTGTAGTGCAACAAGTTGGTGCCGTAAAACACAACGAACACCGTCAGCGAGGCGATCCATCCTGAAAAGCGCTGGTATAGAACATGCCACAATGCCCAGCATCCTAAAAGCAGAAATAGAATTGCTGTGAAAGCCACAGCCAACTGATAAGGTGTGGTCCACCCGTTGCGCTTGTAGTCAAAGATTTCTGCGAGAGCGTCCGCGATGTAAAATCCAGGAACCCACGCATACGCCAAACCCATGGTCATCTTAGGAAGGTGCTTTCCGGGAAGTCCTTCATGCATCCAAGATCTATAACCTTCTCGACCAGGAATTTCACCATGCAATGTATTCAACGGATCTCCGTGAACCAGCGCACCTTCTATGTAACCATAGTAACCATAACCATCACTTCTAATGGCGCTTTCATTGCTCCAATGCCCGAAGTCGAGCATATGAAACACCGCTAAAGCACAGATGAGGATTAGAATGGGTAAAGGCGATTTAAACATGCAGCGTCAAAAGTAATCGGTAAATAAAACAAAGCAGAACCGCATATCGTACATTCGCCCCATGGCAATCATTCAGGCAAATAATGTCTTCAAGAGTTACGGTGAACTAGCCGTGTTGAAAGGAATCAGCCTCAGTATTGAAGCGAAAGAAATAGTAAGTATAGTGGGCGCATCCGGTGCAGGAAAGACCACTTTACTGCAAATATTGGGTACTTTGGATCGGCCAGACCAAGGGCAAGTATTGATTGACGACACCGATGTGTTTGCGCTCAAAGACAAGCAGATTTCCACTTTTCGAAATCAAAAGATTGGGTTCATATTTCAATTCCATCAATTATTACCCGAGTTTTCAGCCATAGAAAATGTTTGCCTTCCAGCATTCATAGCTGGTAAATCAAAAAAGGAAGCGGAAGATCAAGCCAAGGAATTACTTTCATTCTTGAAAGTTGACCATCGAATGAATCATAAGCCCAATGAGCTAAGTGGTGGTGAGCAGCAGCGTGTGGCAGTAGCACGATCATTAATCAATAATCCAGCTGTAGTCTTTGCAGATGAACCTTCGGGTAACCTAGATTCTAAAAATGCTGACGACCTTCACAAGCTCTTCTTTGATCTACGTGATCAATTTGGGCAAACCTTTGTAATTGTTACGCACAACAAGCAATTGGCCGATATGGCGGATCGAAAACTCGAAATTGTGGATGGCGTGTTATAAGTGCGTAATGTTTGGTCTCGTTTTTGGTTAATATCCAACCATGTTTAAAACCTCTGCCCTTTTCCTTGTTCTCACTCTTTCAACTTTTCAATTGCGTAGCCAGTGGTTTTACCAACTGCCCACTTATGATCTGCTTAAAGATTCTTGTGTTGCCGAAATCATCGTAGAAAAGTTTGAGTTAAACTCGGCAGAAGGTTGGATTTCCGACACAGACCGTAAACCAAACGAAAAGATAAAACCAACAAAACAAATAGCTCATTTCTATATCAACGATTTCGGCAAAGTAGATTCATTGATCTATCACCATGAAGGGAAACGATTCGGAGGGTTCATCTTGAACTACGATTCTGTTGGAAACCTCATACAAACGCATGAGTTTAGGCCAGAACGACAATTCATGACCATGAATCGAATTGAGAAAATTGAAGAAGGCTTTCGGATAAAGTATTATTCAGACCAAAAGTTGTGGAAGCAGAGTATCGTGGATCATGACAGTATATTCATTGAAGATCGACACAATCGTGCGAAAGATTCTATCCATTTTCGCTATAATCCTGAAACAGACGAACGTTTTGATAATACGTATATCGGAGATACATTGGCTGCAACTGGCTATATCCATTGGAAAGTAAAGGATGGAGTGCCAGATAGTTTGATCATTATCAGTGAGTTTTTTGATGATCGCGTAGTGAGGCATTACGACTTGCGCGGATCAGGTAGATATGAAGGGCGATTCAAACTGCTTTCTGACGGCTCGGCAGTAATACCAACAAGTTCGGTGTTTCATCGAAGTGCAGCGCATTACAACTACTTTAACCACTATGATAAATTTCGTGGTTTATCATGGGAGCCTGCCCGCCATTTTACCGAAGATTCATTTCCTCGAGAGTCACCTGTTCATTTAGATCCACGATTTGATGGAACAACCCTTCGGGAGTTTCGCACCATTGCTTACATTTTTAAGAAATGCCCTGAGTAATGAAGCGTGGAGCATCTCTAGGCATATTGATTGTATTCTACATCATAAGTGTGCTGTGGGCGTTTTACATTGGCCGCTGGGAGACAGTATATGGAGCTGGAGCCGGAGTGGTAATATTCATGCAAGGCTCCATTCTTGTGCTTTCAGTAGTACTAATATTGCTCAAATGGGGTGTTGATTCTTCGCTCAAAGCCTCATTCATTCTTGGCACTGTGTTGAACCTCATTCTTATTCTCGGGCATGAAATAAGCGAATACCAGCCTACAAGATCTATTGTTATTCCGGATCATTACGATGGGTGTGTTCATCTTTTTGTGGTGAATGGTCCGCGAGACAATGTTTATGTAGACGATCGCGGTTTTGGATATATAGGATCAGAAGGAAAGGTGAATTGGGAAATCAGGCGAGGCGGAAAGAACATCACAAATGCTTGGAATACAAGCCCTGGCAATGAGATCTGCTATGACGATGGTCCTCAATTGATATGCTACGATGTATTGTGTTTAGAGATCGGCCCTGAAGATCATTATCCTGAGGAACATATTGACCCTTATGGCATGGTGAAATGCATGAATCATTATGAATTTTTAGATCTGGTGAGATTGGGATGGATTGATGAAAGCCAACTTCGCAAAAGGGTTTGGGATGCTGACCGAAGTCGTTTGAATCAAGCAGAATCGAGGTTGGGGGATTTGTGATTTATAATTCATGATTTTGGGAAAAGGTTCGTGGTTCATAGTTCAAGGTTAATTGATTCTTCAATGATCAATCATGAATTATAAATCGCGCTCTGCGCTCAACTCTTTCACATCAATCTTCAGCTCTTTATATTCAAACAGGTTAAATACCTCATCCGAATTATCTACTCTTCCATCTGCATTCTTGGCTACGGTGATGTATTCCAACGCTCTAGTGCTAGGTAATGCCATCAGCTTATTCAGCGCTTCAACCTTCGCATAATCCGTTTTATCAATTGGTTCTAACCATGCGTTAAAGTGCTCTGGGTTTAATACGATGGGCATGGTATGTGGCTTTGTGCCTCCATTGTTAATCTGATGCATGGGTTCGTTTGCCTCTTTAGTGAGTATGGCACACGTGAGGTATTCTTTACCATCAATGGTAGCAACATCCCACAATCCGGCTACAGGCATGCAGTCGTAGTCTTTTGGCGCGATGAAGAAAGGATATGTTTGATCGTCTTGTTCGTGAAAGGTGAAGAATCCATCCAGCACGATCACGCAACGCCTGTCATGAGCAGAATCTCGCCATGTAGGCTTTTCGTCATCAAACATGGTTTCGCTTGCTGCGTTCCAGGTTTTGCGTCCAATGTCCAACGCCTTTTTTAGTCTATCCACTGCCTTCAATGGATCACCATGAGGCTTGTCGCTGCGCCAATTGGGAATAAAACCCCACGTAAATTGCGCCAACCGATGTCCTCCAGCTCCACGAACCAAGCAAGGTAAAATAGCGTTTTCTTTTCCGGGGCTGAAATAGCGTTGCACTGCTGAATCATCTAGTTTTTGAAGGTGGCGGCCGGGTTCACCATCTTTCCAAAGGGAATATTGCTCGTGCAAATCCCGCATATTATCAGCGTTGGAGGCGTTTTTAATGAGGTATCTAAACGCTTTATGGGTGTCAAAGGCTACATGATTACACATGGGCCAAAGGAAGGGTTTTAGAAATAATTATTGACTTCAATTTTAACTGTATAATGTCATTTCGATCGATCTCCCAAAAGAACAAAACAAAATAATGAATGAACGTTCATTTTTGAACATTCGCGCCTTCAATCGAAAGCATATGAGCATCATTTCGAAAAGTCAAATCAAACGGAGCGCTTTAGTAAAAGCAACCATCAACCTTGTGAACAACAATGGTTTTCATGCAGCGCCAATGTCTAAAATAGCCAAGACAGCGGGCATTTCTCCAGGTACAATCCACCTCTATTTCGAGAACAAGCAAGACATGATCAATCAGGTTTACATCGAGGTGAAGGCCGCTTACACCCGATTTGCTTTCAAAGACTACAAAGCATCTTTTTCAGTAGCCGAGGGTTTTGAAAACATTTGGAAAAACATTGCAGAGTTCAAACTCAAAGAAGTGGAAGAAGCGATGTTTCTATCGCAATGTGACAACACACCCATGGTAGATGAGGCCAGCAGACAAGAAGGATTGAAACACTTGAGACCACTGTTGGATTTATGGGAACGTGGCCAAAAGGAAGGGATCATAAAACCAGTTTCGCCTTACTTGCTCTATGCGTTCAGCATCTACCCCATCGCCTTCATGATGAATACGCAACAGCAACAACACCTTAAACTAACACCCGAACAAATAAACGAGGCTTATAACATGGCCTGGAACAGCATAAAAAATTGATTAAAAGAGAGCAATGAGAAACTTTGAATTTAAAAATCCAACCAAAATTCTGTTTGGAAAAAACCAAATAGAAAACATTAAAAATGAAATCCCAAAAGACGCCAAGGTGTTGGTTTTATATGGGGGAGGAAGTATTAAGAAGAATGGCATTTACGACCAAGTAATGGCGGCCCTTGCTGGCTATGAA
>Ga0209715_1001085_pt1 | contig 22466 bp, 20 predicted proteins | sample COGITO_mtgs_1205_2_FD_184809 | JGI IMG/M metagenome (GOLD analysis project Ga0209715, IMG submission 184809) | Pelagic marine microbial communities from North Sea - COGITO_mtgs_120503 (SPAdes) (version 2) | ecosystem: Environmental > Aquatic > Marine > Epipelagic ... | reverse complement strand
GGTTTTTACTTGTCACAATATTAGTTTCAAAAATACCTTGTGAAACCGTCAAAAAATAATCAGTGTTTTCTGATGACTTTGTCAAAATCTTTGCAATTTCTTTTAATAACGAAGGCGTATTTTTAAAGGTAAAGTCACATAGATCTGATCGCACAATCACATCGCCCAAGTCTAAAGATAATTTTTTAATGTTTTTTCTTATACGTAATTCACTGGCTGGAGAAAGTCTATTAATCGCCATCATAACAGCACCAACCTTAACATTTTTCTTTAAAACAGTGGAAACTTCTGGTAAAATAATTCTTGCCAACGAAGAGACGTTTATCAATTTTTCGTGCAGCGCTTCCTCTATAAAGGGTGTTTTTCTAATGGTAGTTTCGACAACCTCTTGTATTGTTTTCATTGTTTTTGTTTAATAAATTGTACTAATGTTCAAAATTAAACAATTAATTTAATTTATTTGTCAATTTTTTAAATTCTTTTTTAGGATTTTTACCCCCATATAAAACCTGATAAACAGCATCTATAATTGGTGTGCATGCTTTGTTGTCTTTTGTTATTTTAAAAGCGCTTTTTGTAGCGTAAAACCCTTCTGCAATCATACTCATTTCTATTTGAGCAGATTTAACTGTATACCCCTTACCAACCATATTTCCAAATTGTCGATTTCTACTAAAAAGCGAATACCCTGTAACCAATAAATCACCCAAATAAGCTGAGTTATTAATATTGCGTTTCATTTTGTGCACCTTCTTAATAAAGTGTTTCATTTCACGAATTGCATTACTCATTAAAACAGCCTGAAAATTATCTCCATACCCTAATCCATGAGCAATTCCGGATGCAATTGCATAAATATTTTTTAACATCGCGGCATATTCAGTGCCGATAATATCATCAGAAATTTTTATTTTTATGTACCTCCCTTGAAATGACTCTTTAATTATATTTGCTTTATTTTGATCTTGGCAGGCTATTGTTAGATAAGACAGTCGCTCCATTGCAACTTCTTCTGCATGACAAGGCCCTGTGATTACGCCAATATCTTCAAATGGAATGTTAAATAATTTATTAAAATGTTCTCCTATGATTAGCCCTGTTTCTGGGACAATTCCTTTAATTGCTGAAAAGATAACTTTACCTTCTAGTGATACATTTAATTTTTTTAGTTCACTTGTTAAAAACACAGATGGAATCGCAAAAATAAGAACCTCGTAATTTGAAACGATTTTGTTTATATCGCCAGAAAGGTCTAATTGTTGTGCGTTTAATTCTGCTGATTGAAGGTAATTTGGATTGTGTTCGTTTTCTTTAATGTGTTCAATTGCTTGTTCGTTTCTCATGTACCAGCCAATTGTGTCTAAATTTTCACTCAATATCTTTACAATTGCAGTTGCCCAACTTCCTCCCCCTAAGACGGCTATTTTTTTCTGTTCCTTCATTTATAAATAAAATTTAGTATCAAATGTAATAAAAGTATTATCTATTGATGAATGCATTTGCTAATTATTATATTTGTTGCTTTAAGGTTCCTGCTTACAGGGTTTAATTTCTCTTATTTTAACCTTTTTAGTTAGGGATTATTTTTAAACCTATTATTTGAAAAACAACTATTTTATTGAAATTACAAAACCATGAACATACAAATTATAAATAAATCTAGGCACGCAACGCCAAGTTATGAAACAGAAGGTGCTGCTGGAATGGATATAAGAGCAAATATTAATGAATCAATTATATTAAAAACACTGGAAAGGGTTGTTGTAAAAACAGGTTTGTTTATAGCGCTACCTATTGGTTACGAAGCACAAGTGAGACCTAGAAGTGGTTTGGCTGCTAAAAAAGGAATTACTGTGTTAAATTCTCCTGGAACCATTGATGCCGACTATAGAGGTGAAATAGGGGTTGTTTTAGTAAACCTTTCGAATGAAGACTTTGTTATAAATGATGGCGAAAGAATTGCGCAATTAATTGTTGCAAAGCATGCACGTTTAAATTGGGAATTAGTGGATGTTTTAGAGGAAACAAAGCGCGGAGAAAATGGTTTTGGAAGTACTGGTGTATAAAAAAATTATTCCTAAAGATTAAATTACTTTTTTAAAACTTTATATAGTTGGTTCATTTTTCTAACCTTTTCATACAGTAAGTCGAAAGGTAAGATCACATAAGAGTGATAGGTATATCCTAGCTTTTTATAAAATTGAAGTGCCTGCGTGTGTTGGTCCATCGCGTCTAACCAAATCATTTGATATCCTTTTTTTATTGCCTCTCCCTCAAGCCAAGAAAGTAGTTTTTTACCTAGGCCTATTCCTTGTGTTTCATTACTTAAATAAATTCGGTGTAATTTTACTTGAGGTTGTTCCAAAAAACCTTTTAGTGTTTCATCCCAAACAACCCTGAAAACGCCGACGATACAATCTTTGAAAAGCACAAAAAAATAATCTGTTTTCGGTTCTAATAATTCTTTTAAAATAACTTCCTTTGAATATTGTGAATTCACATACCAAACCCCATTGTCCTTCCAAAAATGGCTATAAGCGCTCATGTATATTTCTTTCATTAATATGAAAAGAAAACCTGCATCGCTATTTTTAATTTTTTTTAAATGTATGTTTTGAGAAATTTCAATCATATGTATTATCATAAAAAACTGCTATAAGTAGAAGCACTTATAGCAGTTAATAAAATTTATTCTTTATGAATTCTTCTTATTCTTGATTTTCTATCGCACTTTTAATTTTACCCTCAAGCTCATCTGCTAATTCAGGGTTGTCTTTAATCAGTCCTTTTACAGCGTCTCTCCCTTGTCCTAATTTTGTTTCACCATAACTGAACCAAGAACCACTTTTCTTAACAATTCCTAATTCTACACCAATGTCTAAAATTTCACCAACTTTGGAAATTCCCAGTCCATACATGATGTCAAACTCTGTAATCTGAAAAGGAGGTGCAACTTTGTTTTTCACCACCTTAACTTTAGTGCTGTTTCCAATTACCTTATCGCCGTCTTTAATTTGTGTTCTTCGTCGAATGTCTAGACGTACAGAGGCATAAAATTTTAATGCATTTCCTCCTGTTGTTGTTTCAGGGTTTCCAAACATTACCCCAATTTTTTCTCTCAATTGATTGATAAAAATAACGGTACAATTTGTTTTTGAAATAGTTCCTGTTAATTTACGCAATGCTTGAGACATTAAACGCGCATGAAGTCCCATTTTAGAGTCACCCATTTCTCCTTCAATTTCAGATTTTGGAGTTAACGCGGCAACAGAATCTATAACAACAATGTCTATTGCGCCTGAACGAATTAAATTTTCTGCAATTTCAAGGGCCTGTTCTCCATGATCTGGTTGAGAAATAATTAAATTATCTATATCTACTCCTAAGTTTTCTGCATAAAATTTATCAAAAGCATGTTCCGCATCAATAAAAGCGGCTATTCCTCCTGCTTTTTGAGCTTCTGCAATGGCATGAAGTGTTAATGTTGTTTTTCCTGAAGACTCTGGTCCGTATATTTCAATAACCCTACCTCTTGGATACCCTCCAACGCCTAAGGCTAAATCCAATCCTAGAGAACCGGATGAAATTGCGTCTACTTCTTCAGTAACCACATCTCCTAATTTCATTACAGAGCCTTTTCCGTATGTTTTATCTAATTTATCTAAAGTTAATTGTAATGCTTTTAATTTTGCTGCTTTTTCTTTGTCTGCTGCCATAAGTATTTCTGTCTGTTGTTTTAAATAAGAGCCACAAGTTACAAAAAAATAACCTACATTTTTGTACTATTGTCCTAGTTCGTTTAAAAAAGTAAAATATTAAATTTTGACCAAAAAACACCGTCATTTTATCATTCACAAGCCTTGGGGAATGATTTCTCAATTTATAAATCCGGCCAAAAGGAAGAAAAAACTATTAGGAGAATTATATAATTTTCCTACAGGAACTATGGCGATTGGTAGATTGGATGTTGCTTCAGAGGGGCTACTTCTCTTAACAACCAATGGAAAAGTCTCGGAAGAAATTAGAAGTGTTAAATATGAAAAAGAGTATTATGTGCAAGTTGATGGAAAAATAAACCAAGAAGCAGTAGAAAAATTAAAAAAAGGGGTGGAAATCGGTTTTAATGGAAGGAAATACACAACAAAACCAAGTATGGCTTTTATAATAGAGGATCCAAAATTTCCTTTAAGAAGTCAAAAAATCAGAGATGAAAGACATGGTCCTACGAGTTGGGTGGTGGTAATTATTAAAGAAGGAAAATTTAGGCAAGTCAGAAAAATGACTGCTGCCGTCGGTTTTCCAACACTCCGTTTGATACGTGTTAGAATTGGAAACATTCAGTTAAACAACTTAAAAGTAGGTAAAGTTGTAGAGGTTAAAAATTTAGTTTCTTAACATCTCAATGTGAGGTATTCCGTCTTCTAAATATGAGGTACCCACTTGTTTAAATTGATGTGATTCATAAAAATTTTTTAAATACACTTGTGCGGAAATAGTAATTTTATCAACTTTAAAATAATCTTTAATTGCTTGTATAGAAGCCTTTATTACGTCGTGACCATAACCATTTTTTCTTTCTAAAAAAGCTACAACCACTCTACCGATACTTGCATTATCAAAATAATCTCCTGGTTTAAAAATCCTTGTATAAGCAACAATACTATTCTTTTTTACACCAAAAATATGTAATGACTTTTGATCTTTAAAATCTAAATCTTGATAGACACAATCTTGTTCGACTACAAAAACTTCAGAACGTAATTGTAGTATTTTATATAGTTCTGTTGTGGTTAATTCTGAAAAATTTTTTACGAGATACTCCATTAACCCGCACAAGAAATTTTATCAACTCTAGTCCCATGACGTCCTCCTTCGAATTCTGTTGAAAGAAATATATCTACAAATCCAATAGCTTGTTGTAAGGAAACAAAACGTGCAGGAATTGTTAAAATATTTGCATTGTTATGTTGTCTTGTTAGTGTTACTAATTCATTGTTCCAGCATAATGCTGCTCTAATACCTTGGTGTTTATTAGCGGTCATTTGTGCACCATTTCCACTTCCACAAAGAATAATACCTAAAGCTGCTTTACCAGTTTCAACAGCAGAAGCTGTTGGGTGTATTGCATCTGGATAATCCATTGAATCAGTTGAATCAGTTCCAAAATTTAAAACTTCATACCTTTTTTCTTTTAAATACTTTATAATTTCAAATTTATATGCTGTTCCTGCATGATCATTTCCAATAGCAATTATCATAATAGATTGATTTTAATTAAGTTGTAGTTACAAAAATACAGAAATTAACAATGAACAACTGTTATAAACAACTAAAAAATTAGCTTTTTAAATAACTATTTAGTTTTGAACTATTTAAGTATTTTATCACAATGTTAAAAAGTATCTGTAAATTTTTACAAGTTTTTTAGGTAGATTCAAAATAAATTATAATACAAACAAGGGGTTTAATTACACAACTTTTTTTATGAGTTTTTTATAAAAGGTTATCAACATTAAAACAGTTATTTATCTACATAATTTGTTATACTAACTATTAATAATTTTAAGTTAATTGCTTTTATATATGTTGTTAATAACCCTTAAATTTAATTGATTATTAAGTATTTAACAATCTAATATACTGTAGATATTTTTTAATAAATGATATAATAAAATAAAACACAATAAAATTATAGTAGCTATTCACATACTATTATAAACATCATACTTTTTTTAAATTTTATAAAATAAAAATTATTATTATATAGAATGTTTATAAGTTTAAAAATTTAACTAATTACAAAATTTATTGCTTTTGAAATAATTTTAAAAGTGACTTTCCCGACGCCTATTAATTCACCGTCTGCTTGAATATAAGGTTTTGAAGCCTGGGGAATTACTGTTATTAGGTCGGTTTTATAGGTTTCCACTTTTTTATGATGCACAATATGTCCGTTATATAGTTTTTTAATATTAGAGATTAGATCAAAAATATTTAAATTTTTAACGATGGTAATATCAAGCAAACCATCAGTAGTATTTACATCTTTTGTAAACTGCATTCCACCTCCAGAAAATTTACAAACTCCAACCATTGTCATTAAACAATTAGTTTCTATTGATTTACTATTAAAATTAATTTTAAATACAGTTTTTTTATAAAATAAAAAACCCGCTAATCCGCTCAATAAATAAGCTACAGCACCAAAACTTTTCAGTTTTTTTAGTTTATTAACGGTATATCCATCATAACCTAAACCCGCAACATTATTAAAATAAAAAACTTTATTATTTTCTGTATTTGCAACACCAATATCTTGTAGAATTGTTTTTTTATGATGTATTAATTCTATTGCTTTCTCTATATTATTAGGAATATTATATGTTTTAATCCAATCATTACCTGTACCTAAAGGGATCACACCAATAGTTATATTAGAACTTTTTACATACCTTTGTATCATTATTCCGTTTACTACATGATGTAGCGTACCATCTCCACCAACTGAAATAATATTTCTAAAACCCTTTTGAATAGCGTTTTGTACTAATTCAACTTCATGTCTAGAATATAATGTGACAGCAAAAGAATAGTTTATTTTTCTAACATCAAGTAATAACTGAATTTTTCTCCATATAGTAGAAAATTTTAGATTACCCGAAATAGGGTTTACTATTACAAACCAAGAATTAACCATAAGTAATTATTTATCATATTACCAAAATACAACAATAGATTAGATATATTTTTTAAAATTATTAATTACATTAAATAATTGTAATTTGGTATCATAAAAAAACAAGTAAGAATTAATGTCAAGAAAAAAGAAAGGAATTTATAAAAAGAAAGGAAACATCGTAAAAGATTTAACTAAAAATATATTTAAAATTCTAAAAGAAGACAGTCAAAAGTTTTATAACTACAAACAAATTGCTGCAAAACTCAAAATCCATCATACTGATGGAAAAACTCAATTAATTAAAAAACTAGCAGAATTAACCATCTCTCAACAAATTAAAGAAGTAGAAAGAGGAAAGTTTCAAGTAAATACAGATAGAAAATATTCTATTGGAACTTTAGATGTTACATCTAATGGAAATGGATATTTTATTTCAGATGATTATGAAGATGATGTTTTTATTCCAAAAATAAACATAAACAAAGGGCTTCACCAAGATACCGTGAAAGTATTTGTTTATAAGAAAAGAAATGGGAAAAAATTAGAAGGAGAAGTTGTTGAGGTTTTAAAACGTGCTAAAACAGATTTTGTAGGTGTTTTACAAATAAATAAAAATAAAAATTTTGGATTTGTAATTCCAGATAATCATAAAATGTATGTAGATATTTTTATCTCAGAGAATCGAATTAATGGAGCAGAAGATGGTGATAAGGTTCAGGCAACTATTTCAGATTGGCCTAAAAACTCAAAAAATCCTTTTGGAAAAATTACTAAAATTTTAGGAAAACCCGGTGATCATAATACCGAAATGCATTCTATTTTATTAGAATATGATTTACCTTTTGAGTTTGAATCTGAAATTGAAGCAGCAGCAGAAAATTTACCGATAGAAATTACAAAAGAAGAAATATTAAAGCGTAGGGATATGCGTAAAGATTTAACTTTTACAATAGATCCAAAAGATGCCAAAGATTTTGATGATGCATTGTCATTTACAATATTAGAAAATGGTAATTATGAGATCGGAATTCACATAGCAGATGTTTCTCATTATCTTCAAACAAAAACTATTTTAGATGATGAGGCTTATAAAAGAGCAACCTCTGTTTATTTAGTGGATAGAGTAGTACCTATGTTACCTGAAATGTTAAGTAATGGAGTGTGTTCTTTAAGACCAAATGAAGAAAAATTAACATTTTCTGCAGTTTTTGAAATCAATGAAAAAGCACAGATTGTAAACAAATGGTTTGGAAGAACAGTTACTTATTCAGATCAACGTTTTGCTTATGAAGAAGCACAATCTATCATAGAAAACTGTAAACCATCTGATATTAATTGTAGTTATACAATGCCATCTGATATCTCTATCATTGATAAAGAATATGAAGTAACACCAGAAATAGTACAAGCTACTTTAAAGCTAGATAAATTAGCTAAAATTCTTCGAAAAAAAAGAATGAAAGAAGGAGCTATTTCTTTTGATAGGGTTGAAGTAAAATTTAATTTAGATGAACAAGCAGATCCTACAGGTGTTTTCTTTAAAAAATCTAAAGATGCTAACAAATTAATCGAAGAGTTTATGTTATTAGCAAATAGAAAAGTTGCTGAATTTATTGGTCTATCTAAAGGAAAAGCAACGAATAAAACATTTATTTATAGAGTTCATGATGAACCAGATGTAGAGAAATTAGCGTCATTACAAAACATGATTGATAAGTTTGGATATAAAATAAATACAGACACCAAAGAAACAACCTCACAATCGTTAAATAAATTATTAAAAGATGTAGCTGGTAAAGCGGAATCTAACATGGTTGAGACATTAACCATAAGAACGATGTCTAAAGCAGTTTATACCACACAAAATATAGGTCATTATGGATTGGCTTTTGATTACTACAGTCATTTTACATCACCTATTAGGCGTTATCCCGATGTAATGACCCACCGTTTGCTTCAGCATTATTTAGAGGGAGGAGAAACACCAAAATCAGAATTGTTTGAAGAAAAATCGAAACATTCTTCAAAAAGAGAAGAACTAGCAAGTAAAGCAGAGCGTTCTTCTATTAAATACATGCAAGTAAAATATATGCAAAACCACAAAGACGAGGTTTTTGAAGGTGTGATTACAGGAGTTACAGAGTGGGGAATTTATGTAGAAATTAAATCTAACAAGTGTGAAGGAATGGTTAGGATTAGAGATATAAAAAGTGATTATTATGTTTTTGATGAAAAACAATATGCAATCATAGGTCAAAACACAAAACACCTCTATCAATTAGGAGATGATGTTAGGGTAAAAGTAAAACACACAGATTTGGAACGGAAACATTTAGATTTTTATTTAATAGAAGAATAAATTTTAACCTCAACGAACAATAAAAAAAAGAAAATACCTTTAAGTTAATATACTTATTTAAAAAAAAAAAATGAAAAAAATACTCCTAATTTTAATAATATCGTTAACTCATTCTATCCATTCTCAAACAGTTGTAAAGAAAGCTCTAGGAGATTATTCTATTCTTAAAGTTTATAACGGTATTGAGGTCCTATTACTTCAATCAAAAGAGCAAAAAATAGAAATCAAAGGAGAAAAATCAGAAAAAGTAAAAATTAAAAATGTAAACGGTGTTTTAAAATTATCCTTGCCTTTTTCTTTAAAACCAGAAAATAATTATGGAAAAGGAAAGGTTTTTATAACGCTATATTATAACTCAAATATTGATGTTATTGATGCTAATGAAGGATCAATTATAACAGGGAATGAGTTTCATCAAGAAAAATTAAAAGTAAATTCACAAGAAAGAGCTTTTATAGACTTAACTCTAAAAGTGACACATCTTAACATAAGAGCCTCTTCAGGAGGTGTTATTAAATTAACAGGGTCATCTGAGTCTCAAACCGTAAACATTGATCTATATGGTGTTTATAATGGCTTTGGATTAAACGTAACAGGTAATACGAATGTGTTTTCGGGCACTGGTGCAAAAGCAGAAATATCTGCAGGAAAAACACTTAGCGCAAAAGTAAATTTTGGAGGTTCTATATTCTACAAGGGTTCTCCTGAGGTTCAAAAAAACAAAAAAGTTTTAGGAGGGATTATTCAAAGAAGGAAATAAGCCTTATAATCATAACCTTTTTTGTATATTTGTTGTGTTAAATTTAAAAAAATGAACAGTTTAGTTATATATTTCGGATTGATAGGCATGCCTCAAGTTATCATTATTATTGTGGTAATTCTTTTATTATTTGGAGGAAGAAAAATTCCAGAATTAATGAGAGGTTTAGGGAGTGGTATAAAAGAATTTAAAAACGCTGCCAAAGAAGAGTCAGAAGAAAAGTTAGAAGAAAAAAAATAACCACTTATCGTGATTATGTGGTTTTAAAAAAAACTCAATTTGTTCAAACAAATTGAGTTTTTTTTGGTAAGAAAACCCTTCTTATTTTTTATTCTCTTTCTTGTTTTTCATTGCCTCCCCAATTTGATTGCTTGCGGTAAAACTAGCAACCATATCGTTCAACATTGTGCTTCCTGCTTGAGGAGAGTTAGGCAATAAAATTAAATTACTATTTGTTTCCTGTCCTATAGATTGAAGCGTGTCATAATGTTGGGTTACAACAATTAACGCAGAAGCTTCTTGACTATTGATTCCTACTTTATTTAAAACCTCAACACTTTCTTCCAAACCTCTAGCTATTTCACGCCTTTGATCTGCAATCCCTTGCCCTTGTAAGCGCTTGCTTTCTGCTTCTGCTTTTGCGCGCTCCACAATTAAAATACGTTGGGCATCCCCTTCGTATTGTGCTGCAACTTTTTCTCTCTCTGAAGCATTTATTCTATTCATAGCCTCTTTAACTTGTGCATCTGGATCGATATCAGTAACCAATGTTTTAATAATATCGTACCCATAAGTCATCATCGCTTCATTTAACTCCGATTTTACAGCAATTGCGATATCATCTTTTTTTACAAATACATCATCCAATTTCATTTTTGGAACCTCTGCCCTTACAACATCAAAAACATAAGATGTAATTTGGTCGTGAGGATAGTCTAGTTTGTAAAAAGCATCATATACTTTTTCATAAATAACCTTGTATTGTACAGATACTTTTAACTTAACAAAAACATCATCTTTGGTTTTAGTTTCTATAATTACATCTAGCTGTTGAATTTTTAAACTTAATTTACCAGCGATTCTGTCAATAACGGGTATTTTAAAGCGTAATCCAGACTGTCTAATGGCGTTAAATTTACCAAAACGCTCTAAGACAGCAGCGGACTGTTGTTTCACTGTAAAAAAAGAAGCAAAGATGACCAATGCTATTAAAACTATTAAAATGTAAGTAAAAGAGAACATATTTTTTTAGTATTAAGATTCATTGTAAATATACAAAACCATTTATTTATTATTGCATTTAATCTTCTTCTTTAGGAAAGTTCTTGTATTTTTTTCTATTGTATTTAATCCATTTTTTATATTGTTTTCTATTAAGCAGTTTTATAATCGCTTTATTTAGTTTCTTATCCTCTTCCCTAATCACCTCACCAATCGGTTTTAATCGGGTATTCATTTCTTTTCGAATTGTAGCTTGTTTTGAAAAATCCCCACTCTTCATTGCGTTTTTTTGAAAATTTTCCACCATTTCTTTAGTGCTTCGGAGTAAAAAACTGTTAATCCTTTTAATATCTTTAGTTTTCTTGTTGTAATTAGCTATTATTTTAGAGAATTCTTTTCCTTTTTCTGAAGCTAATTTCACGCCCGATTTTTTTGCGGTTTTCTTAATATCGTAAATGATAATTCCAATGTATTTTTCTACTTCAAAATTAGGATCTGGAGCTTTTCGTTGAGGCTGCATGGGTTGCATTTGGCGCTGTCTTTGTCGTTGACCATTACCATATCCATACTGAGCCTGAGCTGTAAAACAACTGCTTAAAATTAAATAAAAGAGTATTTTTTTCATTGCTATAAATTTTTTATTGCGTTTTTAAGTCTTTGAACCGTTTCTTCTTTACCGATCATCTCTATGATATCAAATAAATGAGGCCCCTTTAAGGCACCAACCAATGAGAGTCTTAAAGGCTGCATTACCTTTCCAAAGCCAATGTCTTTTGCTAGAATCCAGTCTTTTATTTCTTTCTCTGTATTTTCAGATGAAAAAAGAGCTATCGATGAAATTTTTAACACCAACTCTTCCATGAGCGCAGCCGTTTCCTCTTTCCAGTTTTTTTTAGAAGCTTTGGCGTCATATGTTGTCGGAGCCTCAAAAAAGAAAGATGACAGGCTCCAAAAATCACTCACAAAAGTTGCTCTTTCTTTTACACAAGAAACAACTTTTTCTATAAACGCAGAATTTTTGGCAATTCCTTTTTCTTTAAGAATTTGAGCGTATGCTTTTGCCAACTCACCTGGCTCTTTATTTTGCATATATTGCTGGTTAAACCACTGTGCTTTTTCTGCACTAAACTTTGCACCAGATTTACCAACCCTTTTTAAATCAAAGGATTCTACAAGGTTGTTCATTGAAAATATTTCTTGCTCAGTCCCTGGGTTCCAACCTAAAAAAGCCAACATATTGATAAAGGCATCTGCAAAATACCCATCTTCTTTATAACCTCGAGAAATCTCACCAGAGATTTCATTTGTATATTCTAAAGGGAAAACAGGAAACCCTAGTTTATCTCCATCTCTTTTACTCAGCTTCCCTTTTCCTACAGGTTTTAAAATCAAAGGCAAATGTGCAAATTTTGGACACTCCCAATTAAATGCGCGGTATAACAAAATATGCAAAGGCATTGACGGTAACCACTCTTCTCCACGAATTACGTGGCTAATTTCCATTAAATGATCATCAACAATATTTGCTAAATGATAGGTAGGCATTCCGTCGCTTTTGAATAAAATTTTATCATCTAAAGTGTTCGTATTAATTGAAATTTTCCCACGAATTTCATCCTCCATTTGTAAATTTTCATTTTCTGGGCTTTTAAATCGGATTACAAATTTTTCTCCAGCGTCTATTTTTGATTTTACTTCCTCTTTATTCAAGACAAGCGAATTTATCAAGCGCCCCTTTTCTCTGTTGTGCCAATTATAGATAAACGTTTTCCCTGCTTCTTCATGCCCTTTTCTTTGCTGATCCAATTGCTCTGAAGTATCAAACGCATAATAAGCCCATCCTGAGTTTATAAGGGTATCGGCATATTCTTTATAGAGATCCTTTCTTTCAGATTGTCTGTAGGGTCCAAATTTTTCATTTTTTCCAGGCCCTTCATCAAAAGGAATCTTAGCCCATTCGAGAGCGTCTACTATATATTGTTCTGCGTTTTTAACATACCGAGTTTGATCTGTATCTTCAATTCTTAGGACAAAAGTTCCCTGGTGTTTTTTAGCAAATAAATAATTATATAAAGCAGTTCTTACACCACCAATATGAAGAGGTCCTGTTGGGCTGGGCGCAAAACGAACACGAATATTAGGTTTCATCTTTGATAAATTTTAAGGTGTAAAGATACTTTACTAAACGCATAAAAAAAAGAGTTTATGAAAAGGCTTCACACATACATTTGTAAGACAACTGTCCGAGAAACTATTCATTCGGAATAAAAGGACATTTACATTTATGCTGTTTAACAAAGGTTTTTTAATAAACACATTTGATTAAGTAATGGTTTTAACAAATTTATGCTGTTACATCGTTTTAAAAACAGTATTTTTATTTACGATTATGGATCCTTTTGAAAGCATACAAATAAAATTACATCAGTTTACGCGTAAATACTATATCAGTGAGTTGATAAAAGGGGTGATTTTGTTTTTTTCTTTTGGCTTTTTGTATTTATTTTTTATTTTATTTTTAGAGTATTCTTTATGGTTTAAACCAACATCTAGAACTTTTCTTTTTTATTTTTTTCTGGGGGTAGAGCTTTTTTTACTAATTCGTTTTATTGCCTTTCCTTTTTTGAAGTTGATTGGTTTAAAAAAAGGGATTACAAACCTGCAGTCATCAAAAATGATTGGACGTCATTTTCCAGAGGTCCAAGACAAACTTTTAAATGTTTTACAATTAAAAAAAAACCATCTTTATTCCGATTTATTAAACGCAAGTATTGATCAAAAATCAACAGAATTAGCTGCTTTTTCTTTTTCAAATGCAGTCGATTTTAAGCATAATAAAAAATATTTAAAATATGCAATTTTCCCTTTATTAGTTTGGGTGGGGATTGTTTTTACAGATTCTCATTCCTTATTCAAACAAAGCTTTGAGCGAGTTGTTAATTATAAAACAGCTTATGTCCCCCCCCCACCGTTCTCTTTTTATATATCAAACCCTAATCCTGAGGTTGTTCAAGGAAAATCAATTACCATCCTTGTAAATATCGAAGGATCGGAAAGACCTAATGAGGCGTATATTCATTTTAAAAGTCAACAATATTATTTAAAAAACAACAACAAAGGAGCCTTTATCTATACCTTTACGAATGTTCAAAAATCCTTTTCTTTTTACTTAGCTAGCAATGGAATTCAGTCGAAGGATTATCAGGTAAAAGTCATAAAAACACCAACAATTAACAACATTTCACTAGGTTTAATATACCCGAACTATCTTAATAGACAAAACGAACAGATTGATAATTGTGGCAACATTTCCGTACCTGAAGGAACAAAAGTTACGTGGACGGTAGACGCAACTCAAACAGATTCAATTGCTTTTACCACAAGCACCCAAAAATCCTTTTTTAAAAATTATACTCAGCAACGTTTTGCATATTCAAAAACCGTAAAAAGAGATCTCAATTATCAAATTAGTTCCTCTAATAATTATTTACAAGATTTTGAAAAACTACAGTTTCAAGTAGGGGTTGTTAAAGACGTGTCTCCCTCCATTTATGTAGAAACTAATATAACCAACATAACCCAGGAGACCGCAGAATTTATAGGACAGATTTCAGATGATTATGGAATTAGTAGTTTTCAAATAGTGTTACATGAAGAGGGGGCCCCTAAAAAAGAACAAAAGCTAGATTTACAAATCACCAAGAATAACATTCAAACATTTTTTTATCAATTTCCGGATGGATTCAAACTTAAAGAAGGAATTGGTTATCAATTCTTTTTTCAGGTTTTTGACAATGACGCGATAAATGGAAGAAAAAGAACAACAAGCAAATCGTTTACTTTTAGAAAAAAAACAAGCGAGGAAATTCAGCAAGAGTTGCTGCAAAATCAAAGAAATGTTATTGACAACATGCAGCACCTTTCAAAAAATCAGCAACAAATTCAGCAAGAGTTGAATTTAATTCAAAACGAAGTACAAACAAAAAAGAGGTTAGGTTGGAGTGATAAAAATAAGTTTGAAAAGATTATGGAGCGTCAGCAAAAATATTCTAAAATGATGCAGCGTCAAACAACAAAGCTAGAAGAAACTTTTGACCAAAAAGAACCACTAAACCAGGATTTTAAAGGCAAAAAAGAAGCAATACAGCAGCGATTAGAGGAGTTGAAAAAAGCACAAAAAAAAGAAACACTCTTGAGAGAAATCGAAAAAATCGCAGATAAAATCAATAAAAACGACCTCCTTACAAAAGCAAAACAATTAGCGCAACAAAATCAGCAACAAGAGAGAAGTCTTACTAGGATTTTAGAACTAACCAAACGCTTTTACATAGAGCAAAAAACAATGCAGATTGCAGATAAAATAGAAAAGTTATCTCAAAAACAACAAGAAGAAATTAATAAAAAGAAGCCTGCAATTAGTGGTCAAAATAAAATCAATAAAGAGTTTAAAAAAATTAAAGAAGAATTAAAGCAATTAAAAAAAGACAATACAAATTTAAAAGATCCTATGCAGCTTCCCAATTTAGGGGAAGAAAAAAAAGCAGTTGACTCCTCCCTTAATGATGCGGAAAAGAAGCTCCTTAAAGAAAATTTTTTAGGTGCCAAAGTGTCTCAAAAAAAAGCCTCCAACAAACTAAAAAGTATGAGCGCTAAAATGGAGCAAGCGATGCAACAAATGCAAGGAGAGTCAATGGAAGAAAACCTAGATGACCTCCGAAAAATACTAGAAAACTTAGTCATCTTTTCTTTTAAACAAGAACAATTAATCAACACTTTTACAGATCGATCTACTGTGCATCCAGATTTTGGCGAAGACCTAAAAAAGCAATATCAATTAAAAACGTATTTTAAACACATCGATGACAGTCTTTATGTTTTATCCATGCGCCTACCGAAGCTTTCTGAAACGATAAACAATGATCTATCTACAACTCATTATAATTTAGACCAGTCCTTAGATAATTTTTCTGAAAATAGGTTTTCAAAAGGTGCTTCAAATCAGCGTTATGTTATGATGGCTGTCAATAATTTAGCAAATTACTTAAGTTCAACCTTAAGTAATATGAAGAATGCTATGTCTATGAAAAGAGGCTCCGGAAAGAAGAAGAAAAGTTCTGGGTTTCGATTGCCAGACCTCATTAAAAGTCAGGGTGAACTTTCTAAGAGAATGAAACAAGGGCTGAAGAAAGGTTTTCAACGAGAAGGAGATACACCTGGAAATAAAGGAAATAAAGGAAAGAAATCAAAGAAGGGTGATGGGTCTAAAAATGAAGAAGGCAATAGTAACGACATAGGAGATGAGCTTGATGAGGAACTTTATGAAATTTACAAACAACAATCTTTTTTACGACAAGCACTCCAAGACCAGTTTAAAAAAGCATCAAATAAACAAGGAGGCGCTGGTGCTCCAGCAAGAAAAGCACTAAAAAGCATGGAGGATTTAGAAAATGAAATTTTAGAGAAAGGGTTTCATTTTTCAACACTTCAAAAAATGCAACGCTTATCCTATGATTTACTAAAGCTTAACTCTGCCTCACTAGAACAAGGAAAGGATAAACAAAGATCTTCTAAAACAAGTGATGCTCGTCTTCAAAAGAATAAAATTAAAGCAATCAAGTTTCAAAAGCAGTTTTATAATCAAATAGAAATATTAAACAGACAATCCTTACCTTTGCGTCAAAATTATAAAAAGAAAGTTCGGGCTTACTTTTCAGACACTAAGAATAATTAACTATGATCACGTTTAATTTCGAAACCCTCTTTGAATTAAAAAAAACAACACATCTAGAGGACTGGGTTGCTAAGGTTGTTGATAATCATGGATTTACTATCGGTGAGATTAATTATATATTTTGTGACGACGCTTATTTACATAAGTTAAATATAGATTTTTTGCAACACGATACATTAACTGATGTTATTAGTTTTGACAATACTATTGGAAAATTAATAAGTGGAGATATCTATATTTCTATTGAGAGGGTGATAGACAACGCGAAAGACTATAAAGTCTCCTTCGATGAAGAGTTACAAAGAGTGATGATTCATGGGGTATTGCACTACATTGGCTTTAAAGATAAGACGATCCTAGAAAAAAAGCAGATGACTGATGCTGAAGATGAAGCCTTAAGGTTGTTAATTAATTGATAATCAGTATAATAAATAAAAAAGTTTCACGTGAAACTATAAATAATGAGTTTATTTACAACAACATATGATGTAATTGTAGTTGGTGGGGGTCACGCAGGAAGCGAGGCTGCTGCTGCTGCTGCCAACATGGGTGCACACACCTTGTTAATTACAATGAATTTACAAAATATCGCTCAAATGAGTTGCAATCCTGCTATGGGGGGTATTGCTAAGGGTCAGATCATAAGAGAGATAGATGCTCTTGGAGGGTTTAGTGGTATTGTTACGGACAAAACCGCTATTCAGTTTAAGATGCTCAACACTTCAAAAGGCCCAGCAATGTGGAGCCCAAGAGCTCAATCCGATAGAATGCAGTTTGCTGAATGCTGGAGAACAGTTTTAGAGCAAACAAATAATTTAGACTTCTATCAAGACGCTGTAAACGGCCTGTTGTTTGAAGAGGATATAGTAGTTGGAGTCAAAACAAAACTTGGATTAGAAATTAAAGCAAAGACAGTTATTCTAACTGCAGGGACATTTCTAAACGGTCTAATTCATATTGGAGATAAAAGTTTCGGAGGCGGAAGAGCTGGCGAAGGAGCTTCAACAGGAATTACTGAAGATTTAGTTTTAAAAGGGTTTGAATCTGGTAGAATGAAAACAGGAACACCGCCTCGTGTTGATGGAAGATCTTTAGACTATTCAAAAATGACCGAGCAGCCGGGGGATGAGGTTACAGAAAAGTTTTCTTATTTACCATCTACCAAGGCGTTGACAAAACAACGTTCATGTTATCTCACGTATACTAATTTAGATGTTCATTCCTTGCTTCGAGAAGGTTTTGACAGGTCTCCAATGTTCAATGGACGAATTCAATCAACTGGTCCTAGGTACTGCCCTTCCATTGAAGATAAAATAGATCGCTTTGCAACTAAAGATCGCCACCAAATATTTGTTGAACCAGAGGGCTGGACCACAGTTGAAATGTATGTTAATGGTTTTTCAACATCTTTACCAGAAGATATTCAAGACAAGGCTATTAGGTCTGTTGCTGGCTTTGAAAATGTAAAGTTTTTAAGGTACGGCTATGCCATAGAATATGATTACTTTCCTCCAACTCAACTCACGCATTCTCTGGAAACAAAAAGAATTAAGAATTTATTTTTTGCAGGCCAGATTAACGGGACCACCGGATATGAAGAGGCTGCAGCACAAGGTTTAATGGCTGGTGTTAATGCTGCTCTAAAAACCCAAGGCAAGCCCTCTTTTATTTTAAAAAGAAACGAAGCTTATATAGGGGTTCTCATAGACGATTTAATTACCAAAGGAACAGATGAGCCTTATAGGATGTTTACCTCTCGAGCCGAGTACAGAACCCTGTTAAGACAAGACAACGCAGATCTAAGGCTAACACCCTTGGGGTATAAAATAGGTTTAGCATCTAAAGAACGATTAGATCGTGTTGAGGAAAAACAGCAGAAAACAAACCTATTGATAAAGTTTTTACAAGAAACAAGTGTTACGCAAGAGGAGATAAACCCTATTTTAGAAGCAAAAAATTTAGCCTTAATAAATCAGTCTGTAAAGTTTTATAAAGTTGCGGCAAGACCACAATTGGCTTTTTCTGATTTTAAGAATATTGAAAAGTTAACCTCTTTTTTATCAATTCACGAAATTGACAAAGAGGTCATAGAACAGGCTGTTATACATTTAAAGTATTCAGGTTATATTGAAAAAGAAAAGAACAATGCCGACAAATTAAATAGACTGGAAAATGTTGTTATCCCCTCTAAATTTAACTATCAAAAAGTAACCTCTCTCTCTTATGAGGCTAGAGAAAAACTAAGTAAAATCCAACCAACATCTATTTCGCAAGCGAGTAGAATTAGCGGTGTTTCCCCAAGTGATATTTCTGTGTTGTTGGTGTATATGGGTAGATAGGTTCTTTTAAAAAACTTAGAGGTTCCTCGTGGAACAATATAATTTATATGTCAAATAAAATAGACTTTTTTAAAAATTTAGAGCCTTATTTAAATTGTAAAGATCACACCGTCTCAGGCGAGGATTTTAAGGTGATGATTAATAAGGAGTTTGAAGTGTTGGTAACACAACCTGTTCCCAAAAACCTATCGAATTATTATAAGAGCGAGGATTATATTTCTCATACAGATTCAAAAAAAACACTGTTTGATAAAGTGTATCAAGCTGTAAAAAACATTACTTTAAGAAGAAAGTTAAGATTAATTAATGAAACCCTACGAATTCAAAACAGCCATACTAGACCAGAAAAAAACCTTTTAGATGTTGGTGCAGGAACAGGAGATTTTTTAAAAATTTGCAAAATTAACTCGTGGAATACCTTCGGAATTGAACCAGACGAAGGGGCAAGAGCTACTGCTAAAAACAAAGGAATTGTTCTTCAGGAAGACTTGTCCAATTTCAAAAATCAAACATTTGAAATAATAACGCTTTGGCATGTTTTAGAACACGTGGAAAATTTATCAGAGTATATTTCAAACTTAAAAAAGTTGCTTTCTAATCACGGTAGATTAATAATTGCAGCTCCTAATTTTAAAAGCGATGATGCAAATTATTACAAAGAATTTTGGGCAGCGCTTGATGCTCCTAGACACCTTTGGCATTTTTCTCAAGATTCAATTCGCCAACTTTTTTTATCAGAAAACATGGTGATTGAAAAAACAATTCCCATGAAATTTGACTCTTATTACGTTTCTTTGTTGAGTGAAAAATATAAAAAAGGGAGGATGAATATTGTGAACGCGCTTTACAGGGGTTTTGTTTCTAATTGCAAAGCCATGACTTCTTCTGAGTATTCTTCTTTAATATATGTGATAAAAAAGCGCTAATTGGTTTTTTAAAGCGGTTTAAGGCTCTTTGGCTTCAGTTGACATAACTATTGAAACAAAAGCCAAAAAAACCCTTAAAAGTCTTTTTTGAAGGGTTTTTATAATTGATTTTAATTATACTCAAACCTCTTTTCTATAAGTTTTAGCTATTCAATAAATAAACACCAAAAATTGTTATGATAAAATAGACTGCTAAAGACATTGCTCCTGCATAGTCTTTTGCTAAACGTTGTCCAATAAGTAAGAAAATTAATGCAATAGCAGAGAGAACGACTCCTAATAAGGCAATCTCTTTGTGACCAGAAGTATAAATTTGATATACTCCCACCGTCATTAAAATACCCGCACATATTTCAATGACCAAGATAATAGCTAGCAATAAAGGAACGCTATTTTTTAGAGGAGAATTTTTAAAATGCGACTTAATAAAAACAACATTTCCTTTCCAGTCGATGGCTTTGTCAATTCCAGATTGAACAAAAGTTACGATTAAAAAAAACAGTATTAATATTTCTGTTGGATGATTCGATAGGATTTTCATAGTATAAGAGATGTTTGATTAATATGGGCAAATTTAAAGCCTTTTATTGAAACCATCGAATTCTTTATAGCGTTGATTCTTTCTAATCCAATTTATTGGATGTAATAAGCACATAAAACACTACAAATCAATATATTAGCTATTTTATACTCACGACCTCTGCTCCTATCCATGTACAGTCTTTTTAGGTAAGTTTTTGCTAATGAGTTTATTTTATAATTGTTATGAGGAAAAGGCTGCTTTTACCTTGGACACAATAGTTTGTGCTAATTTTTCTTTACTTTCTATGGTCCAACCCCCAACATGAGGCGATAGTAAAACATTTTCAGCATGAATTAGATATTTAAAGTCGACAGGCATTTGGTCGTTAGAAAAGAGGTTTTCGAAGGAAGATTTTTCATACTCCAACACATCCAATCCTGCTCCCAATATCTTCCCAGATTTCAATGCTAAAACCAATTCTTTTGTGACGACCGATTTTCCACGAGCCGTATTAATCAACCAAATATTCTTTTCAAAACTTTCGATAAAAGCTGTATTTACCATTTTCTCTGTAAGAACTGTTTGTGGAGTATGAAGGCTTAAAACGTCTGCTCTTTTTTGAAGTTCTTTAAGAGAAACCTGTTTGCAGTTTTCATCACCTACAGATGATTGTATATCGTAACATAAAACCTCTACATCAAATCCACGAAGTTTTTTAGCGAAAGACTTCCCCATATTTCCATATCCAATTAATCCGACTGTTTTTCCATTGAGCTCTACTCCTCGATTTTCTTCTCGAAGCCACATTCCGTTTCTAATTTCTTTATCCGCTTTGTTTAGTTTATTAAATAAGGAAAGTAACATTCCTAATGCATGTTCGCCAACGGCGTTGCTGTTTCCTTCTGGTGCAGCAATTAGGGTGATGTTTTTCGAAGCCGCAAATTCACAGTCGATATTTTCTAGACCCGCTCCGACGCGTCCTATGAATTTCAATTTTTCTGCTTTGGTTAAAAATGATCTGTCAATAGAAAATCGACTTCTGATGATACATCCATCATATAAATGAATTATTTCTTCAATTTCAGCCTTTGTAGATGTGTAGTCCTCATCATTATGAAAACCAAGTTCTTTAAGCTGATTGATTAATAAAGGGTGATTCGAATCGATATGGAGAATTTTCATACACAGTTTTTTTAATACTGCTCTTTATCATTTGGAAAATCACCACTCTTTACATCTTCACTGTAGGTTTGAAAAGCACCTGTCATTTCATTGTATAGATCCAAATATCTACGTAAAAAACGAGGATGAAACTCATGGGTCATTCCAATCATGTCATGCGTAACAAGTACTTGTCCATCAACACCGTTTCCAGCACCAATACCAATGACAGGGATCGTTAACGCATCAGCTACTTTTTTAGCCAATTTTGCTGGCACTTTTTCTAGGACCAAGGCAAAACAACCAATTCTTTCTAACATCAAGGCATCTTCCATTAGTTTTTCCGCTTCTTCTTCTTCTTTTGCTCTTACGGTGTAGGTGCCAAATTTATAGATAGATTGAGGGGTTAGGCCAAGATGTCCCATTACAGGAATTCCCGCATTTAAAATACGTTTGATAGACTCTTTAACCTCTTTTCCTCCCTCTAATTTAATAGAATGCCCACCACTTTCTTTCATAATTCGGATCGCAGAGCGCAGCGCCTCCTTAGGATCAGATTGATAGCTACCAAAAGGTAAATCCACTACAACTAAGCACCTATCTATTGCGCGAACAACAGCGCTTGCATGATAAATCATTTGATCTAAGGTAATAGGGAGTGTTGTTTCATGGCCAGCCATTACATTGGAGGCAGAATCACCAACTAAAATCACATCGATTCCCGCTCCATCGACAATTTTTGCCATGGTATAATCATAGGCAGTTAG
>Ga0209715_1001077_pt1 | contig 22534 bp, 19 predicted proteins | sample COGITO_mtgs_1205_2_FD_184809 | JGI IMG/M metagenome (GOLD analysis project Ga0209715, IMG submission 184809) | Pelagic marine microbial communities from North Sea - COGITO_mtgs_120503 (SPAdes) (version 2) | ecosystem: Environmental > Aquatic > Marine > Epipelagic ... | reverse complement strand
CCTGCGTATTGGGCGAACATGTACTGGCCCATATCATTCATCACTTGGATGCCTTTCAAATTGGGATAGACCTCTAAGGTCTCCGCCAGCTTCTGCACCACCATGGGCCAGGCATAGCTGAACATGCTGCCCGAGGTGTCGATGATAAAAATGACGTATTCACTATCCACCGGGATTCCGCCGATCACGGTTTCATCGATTGATTTTTGATAGCCCTTGAGCAGGGCCTGCATTTCTTCGGTGAGGGACTGTTTGGCATCGGCCAATTTTGCTTGGATGGCCGCTTGGGCCTCGCCCTCCAATTGCGTCTCGCGGTTGGTGCTTTCAAGGGTTGCGAGCTCACTTTGAATGCGCGTCAGTTGAGCCACTTGATCGGTTTTGAGATCCTCGCGCCGGAGCAGGTTTCGATTGAGCACCCGAGTCTCGCCTTTCAATGTTGCCAAGGTTTCTTCAAGCTCTTTGAGATAACCATCGAGATCGGTTATCGATGGATCAAAGACCACTGGGTCGTAAACTTTGGTGAGCACCAGCAATAGAATCAGGGCGCCGAAGCCGCAGCTGATGACATCCAAAAAAGAGAGGCTCATGCCTTCAACTTCACGCAGTTTGCGTTTCATGGCCAGTCCCTTGCGGGCGATAAGAAGGCGCCGCCGGTTATTTGCGCTAGCCGCCAATAAGATGGGCTGGCGATGGGGTCGCCTTCCATGGGGAATAAAATGACGTTGATCGGGATTGAGAGATTGACGACGCTCATCGCACTTTGAAAGAGCTTTAAGCGGTCTTTGGCCGTCACGAGGCTGGTTTTCGCGGGCGTCGCGCCCTGAGTGGGTAGACCGTCGGTGATCAGGAAAATATTGTCCGGTTGGGGATCGAGTGCGCCAGCAGCCGTAAACGCGGCATGCAGGTTGCTGCCATTGCCGGGGGTGAGCGCTTGCAGCGCCGCCAGACTGGCATCCAAGGCTTCGGTGTCACTGGTTTGGAGCCACTCACCGTTGGTCTCGGGCAGGGCGCTCTGCGCGTTGGTCGAAAATTGAATAATCTGGAATTGGACGTCCCTGGGTAGATTGGCGGTGATCCAATCCACGGTGCGCAAGCCGCGTTGCCATTTTTCAGACGCGCGTTGCTCGGCCTCAGGCAGATTTCGCCTTCGGATAATGTTAACGAGGGTTTCGTCCAGCATGCTGCCGGACACATCCAGCAGGACCAAAATATGCTGACCACCCAGGTTTAAACCGGTTAAGTATTGGCGATCGCCTTCACCCACCATTGTCCGCAGATCATTGCCTTCGGCCTCGGCGACACTGAGGGTCAGGGTGTCGCGCTCGGCCTGGAGTTTGACCAACGCTGTTTTAAGCGCTTCAATCCCGTCGGTATCCAGGCTCTGCGCGCTTTGAGCTTCGAGCAGCTGCTGGGTTAAGGCTTCTATGGCTTTCAGTTTGTCTCGGATGCTTTGTTCCGTTGTTAGAACCGCATCGTCCACGAGCGTCAGGCTGTTGCGCAGGATGACTTGGTTTTCTTGTTCTGCAAGAATTTCGATTTCGATCTTTTTGACCTCGGCGAATCGTTCGGGATCGGTCTGGATACCGCTTGAGAGGGTGCCATGATTAATGGTGATGTAAACGAGGATCACCGCGCCAAAACCGCACGACATAATATCTAAAAAAGACAGGCTGAAAATATTCGTTTCGCGTCGTTTGGCCACGCGGTTTATCGCACCTGGATGAATAGAAAGGTTTGGTTACCCGCTAAAATGGCATCGCCCGCTTTCAGCAAACACGGTTCCGTCACGGATTGCCCATTGAGGGCAATGCTCAGGTTGCCTGGCGCCAGCTGCCATTGACCGGTTACCGCGTCAAGGATCAGGCCAAAGTCGTCTGCGGTGGTTTCCGAAAAGGCTTTGATCTCGACGGCGATGCCCTGCTGCACAATATGCGTAATCGAGTGGCCGGTGCTTAATTGCTCAGTGGCGGTCGCGGTTGCTTGCGCCGGGTTGGCCAAACTGTAGATGAGTTGATTGTGCGTGCCGTTGGCCGTCAGTTCTGGCGCCAAAGCGGTAAAAGCCTCGAGTAGGCTGGCGCTCGTGAGCCGCTGGGTCACAAGGCCTGGGATCAGGGATAGGGAGTCAATGAGCCCTGGGAGCCGCTGGGCGCGATGGCTCAACAAGACCTCAGCGGGGCCGTTTGAGGCGGCCTGAATCGCTTTCACAACATCGGGTACAAGCTCCGCGGCGGCCGCGCGCAGATCGGTCTCAGGCAGCTGCACGTCATATTGGACGCCCTCATGATGCAAGCTAATCAGGTCTTGGCCCAAACTGGCAAGGGGATGATTCGGTTGCAAGAGCTGCTGAAACAGTTGTTGCTCTGTGCTGGCATGTTGCAGTGGATCAAACCGAGATTTTCGAACAAGGGCGCTGGCTGCATAGTTGGCTAAGCGGTCAATGAGGTTCAGGTAGCCCGCGTTATGCGCCATGAGGCAGCGGCTGCGCTGCAATTGTGCGCCTTGTTGAACCGTCGTTAGGGTCACCGCGTGCAGTCCAACATCCAGATAGAGCAAATTGGGTGTTGTGCTAAGGGCCTTGCTGGCAAGGAGCACGCCAGGGTCGATCAGCGCTTTGACGGGGATGCTTGCCGCGTCCGTCAGCCCGAGCAGTAAGCTCAGGTCAGCTCGCTCAAAATGACCGGGCACGCCAATCACAAAATCGCTGCTGGGCGCGAGATGTTTAAGGGCGGTCAGTTGTAAATACGCCAAGTCCGCATGATGTCGGGCGACCGGGGTCGCGCCCGGCATAGGATCCGTACTAAAGGCTTGCCAAAACTGGCAATTGGCCAATCGAGGTTGCAGTCTGGCCTCATCCAACGCTTGTTGGCCAACCTTCGGGGGCTCCGTCAGCAGGGCCCAACCGGGTTCGGAGACGACTAACTGATCGCCTTGCCAGAGCCGCAGCTCAAGATCATTGAGTTCAAGAAATGCAAGGGTCACGATCTAGACCTGCAGGTAACGTAGAAGACGATTGTCACAATATTGCTCGGTATCTTGGGTTGTGCGCTCTTGCGCCAATTGTAATTGATGCATCAAGAACATGATGAGGATACTGATCAAAAGGGCAACGAAGGTTGAGTTGAAGGCAACGCCAAGGCTTTGGGTAACACCGGCAATGTCGCCTTGTGCGGCTTGATGTGCTTGACCAAGGGCTTGCCCAATGCCGCGAACGGTGCCTAAAAAGCCAATCGAAGGAATCGCCCAGGCGATGTAGCGAATCATTGATAGTTCCGAATCCAAGTGCTCACTTTCGCTCTCGCAGGTGGCCCGGATGGTGTGGGCAACATCCTGAATATTGCCCGTGGCACGAAAGCGGTGCAGCGCGGTCAGTAACGTGCGCGGTAATAGGCGCTGTTGCGCGTCCGCGCTCAAGGCCTCGATGGGGCGGGCATAGTCGCGGGTATCTTCAGGCAAAATACTGTTGGATTGATTGCGGGGCAATAGGTCTATTTCAAACAGCGCGCGCTCACGGTGATTGTCCCGGGCCTTAATGCCCATAAGCGCCATGGCCCACAGCATTAAAATAAAGCAGGCCTCCTGCTCGAGGTCTTTCACAATAATATAGGCGCTGCGCTCCGGCACGTAGGTCGGGTCAGCGTTAATAAGTTCGGCTTGAGTTTCTAAAAGGCTGTTGGCGTTGGGCCGAATCACAGCGACGTAAATCGCGTGGACCAACAAAATGGCCACAATGAGAGACATCAATTGATAGATAAAATCTGAGCTGAATTGTTTCATGAAAAATTTATGGCCTTAGATGTTGGTCGGAAAGGGCACGGCATTATCGGCGCTGATCGCTTCACTCGGCTGAAAGGCTTCAAAAGCGCGGCCCAAGTCAGGCGCTGTCAGAGCGGCATCATCAAGCGCCGGCGGTTGCGCGGCATCCAGCGTGCTGGGTTGGCCGGGCGCGGTCGGTGCGGCCCCATCGACTGGCGCTGGGCTGGGCGCCTCGCTGACAGGGCTTGATGCCGCTGGGCTCGCCGCGAGAACTTGGCCTGTTATTAGAACGCAAAAAGCAAACAGCATTGTGAGTTTGACATGCATGAAAGCGGCCTGAAATAGAGTCATTTTAAGCTTATCAGACCTCATCGCCATCGCCATCACTCCACCGCGCCGGCGATGGCATTTTTCGCCAGTCGGAAGCCGACATCTTGCCGGCCCTCAAGGCCTGAATCCCGGTAGGCCCAGCGCAAGGTGCTGAAGCTGCCGGATAGATAACTCGACCCGCGGATAACGCGAACAGCGCCCTCGCTAGGCCCCGTCCAATCGGTCGCGGCGGTGGGCGTGCGGTTGGTGCTAAATCGGTCATGCACCCACTCAGCAACATTGCCGGTTAGATCAAACAGGCCCAAGGCATTGGCCTTGAAATGTCCCGCTGGGGCTGGACCCCGAAAGCGATCCTTAAAGTTGGGGATGATATTGGGGGCAAAGCCCATTGCAGTTTCATCGGCTAAATTGGCGAAATCGTTCGGCGGTGGTAGGTCATCGCCCCAGGCAAAGCGGGCACGACCGGTGATGTCCCCTTGTGCGCCGGCTGCAACATCGGCATATCGGCCGGCTCGAGACCACTCAGCTTCTGTGGGCAAACGATAACCCAACGTTCTGGGTGTGATCAGCTCATAACGCCCGTTAACCGATGCATAGGCCCGGGGCAGACCTTCTTGGTCACTCAACCAGTTGCAAAAGGCCACCGCTCGGTCCCAGCTGACGCCAACAACAGGTCGCTCCTGCGCTGTGAGCAGGGTGCGCCCTAAAACACCTGGGTTATGGCTGGCATCGAAGGCCTGGTACTGCGCATTGGTAACCTCCGTCGTACCCAAGTAGTAGGGCTCGGTGAGTGTGATCAAGCGTTGAATTTCATTGCTGCGACCGCCGCGGTCTCGGCGCGCTGCGCCGAGTTCGATTGTTGCCGGTAGAATCCGCTGCATGCGATAGCCGCCTCTGACCTCGAGAATCTCTGGAAATTGCGCAAGCTCAGCTGCTGCCAGCGTAAGCAGATTGACGCGCAGCGTTTTTGGAAAATCCGCGTCAGGGGTGATGGTTTGCGTGATCGTTGCGAAGCCGTCCTGACTGATTTCAATGGTTTGGGGCGTTGTGGGCAGCCGCATCGTGGGATTCTTGTTGCTTTGCAGGACCCCGTTGATGCGAATGTTTGCCTGCTTTGGGGCAATATCAAAGGTTACGGATCCCAATCGGGGCGCCAGCGTTAGGTCTAGTGTGACGACCTCAGTGGGCGCGAGCTGCACTGACCGGGTCACGGGTTCAAAGCCAGCCTTGCTGATGAGAAAGTCATAATTGCGGTTTGGAGACAAGGCATGCTGCAGCGGGGTGACCCCAAGATAAACCCCATTTGCGGTGACCAGGGCGCCGGTGGGCGTGCTGTTTAGGGTGACCGCGCCGTTCGCAGGTGCCAGGATGACCTCTGGCACTGTGATGGCATCGCCGCGATTAATCACTAAATCAAGACGCTGAGATTGATACCCCGCTTTTGTGATCAGAACCGTTTGAGGGCCCTCTAACAGTCTTACCGTTTTGGGCAGCAGGCCAAGGTCTTCCCCATCTTTGATCAGGCGCGCCTCGGCGGGTTGGCTGGATAGGCTCACCGTGCCCCAAGCCGGCTCCAAGGTCAGTGCCAAATCCTGAGATTGATCCAAGCCAAGAATATCCACCGTGGTTTGTAAGGGGCGATACCAGTCGGCACGGATGGACACAAGGTGCTGCCCAGCGCTCAAACTTGAAACCGTCAAGGGGGTCGTGCCGACGGGCTCGCCATCGATTTCGACCTCAGCGGGTATACCGCCGGTGGTCAGGCGAAGATGCCCAGGCAATTTTTCGAAAGCCAGTGCAAAACGCTGATCAGCATCGTTTGATATGGTCAAACGAGTATCGATCGGGTAGTAGCCTTTGGCTTCGGCTTGAACACTGAGATCGCCGGGTCGAACCAGATAGCGCTCACCCAGCGGTAGGGTTAACCAACCTGAGACGGATTCGGATTCAGCTGGCGGCGTGAAGGCGATGAGTACGGCTTTGGCGGTAAACAGGTGCCAAGCGGTGATACCGATCAAAGCGGCGATTACCAGGGTCGCCAGGCGCCTTGGGGTAAGTCTTCTGGCCTTGAGGTCAGCTTGTTGCCTTGGCGCCTCAAAGGGCGTGGGCGCTAGGGTCTCTTGCACGGGGTCAGTGGGCGGCATTAGATTGGCTCATCGCAAACGACGGTTAGCGTCGGATTGGGGGTATCGCTCGACAGGGTGAGTTCGTGACGCACATCTTTATAACCTCTTCTGGATCCGGTGACGACATAACGTCCTGGGAACAAGGTCAGCCTGGTTTCCATAATTTGGCCCAAGCGGCCGTCTTGGCCCAAGCGCAGTACCGTGACGGTCGTTTGTCCATCCGAGGTCAGGGTCAGCGTCAGCGCTCGACGCGCGTGGGATAGCATGCGCGTTAGAACTGGGAGGCTTGCTTGCAGGTCGCCAACGGGTGGGGGTAATTGACTGATCGTGATCGCAAGATCTCTGGCTTGATTGAGTTCGGTGTCGCTTTGCAGTCTTGCTGGGTCCGCAAGGATCTGGGTCAATGCCGCAGCGAGCGCGATCCGCGCATCAATGGTTTCGATCCGGGCAGTGAGATCGGTCAAATTGGGCGCCAGGCTGCGTGCGGCCTCATAGGCGGCTTTCGCGTCGAGCCAGCGCCCTTGGGTTTCTGCCTCTTGGGCCTCGATAAAAAGGGCTTGGATCTGCTCTTTGAGCTGCGCTTGGCGAACTTGTTCTAGGCCGTCTTGGGCGGCGCTTGCGTTCGGATCAATGCTGGTGGCCCGCTCAAATGCCCTGATCGCCGCATCATAGGATCCTTCAGAGAGGGCCGTAAACCCAAGTGACATGCTGCTCTGAAACTGCTTTCGGATCAGGGTTTGTCGAACTCTGGTAGCGGCTTTTTGGGACGGCGCCCAGTCTGGGAACAAAGCAGTCGCCTCGCGCAAGATGGTGTTGGCGTCCTCAACTTGGCCTGCCCGTTCAGCAATGTCGGCTTCACTCATGAGCGCTGAGATGGTTGGGATTTGTTGAACGGCCTGCCAGGTTGATTGTACCTCGACCTTCTGCGGATTTAATTGGGCTGCGATTTCCCAGAACTTGAGCGCGTTGCGATCGTCTGCTTCCGATAAGGCTTGTTGGGCTTGTGCAAGGTTCTCGGCGCGACGATCCGGCAGGCCCGCCTCAAGTTCGGTAACGGTGGCCAGTAGCTGTGTGTACAGCGCAAGGGCGGTTTGGGCCTCTCCTGCACGATAGGCATCATCAGCCGCCATCGCCTCTTGGTTGATTTGAGCAAGGGCGTTTGGGTCCCAAAGTGCAAGGCCCAAATCTTCTAGTGCGATGAGTTTGCGAAGAAAGGTCTCGGCAAGTGCTTCGGCCTGCTCTGCGATGATCTTGGCTTTGGCGGTGGCTATCGGCGCCTGCTTCGTGACAACCGTTGGCGTGTCCGCAGCAGCTGGGTTTATATCAACCTGGGTTTGACGGTTGTTTTGCGGGCCGACTAAATCGGGCAGGACCCAAAAGATAAAGCCGGCAAGGATAACTAAGGCAAAACCGATTAAAAGCGTTTTAGGCTCCCAGCCGGATTTGGGCGGCGGTGCGCTTGGCGCGGGACCATCGGTTGTAACTGGTGAACCCGCCAAGATGCTTGATGCGGCTGCCTCGGAGGTTGCGGGGGTTGCGATCTCGAAGGTGGTCGCCTGTAACGGGCCCGTTCCGACCACGCCGGATGCTGCGTCTGCGTCCAGGGCATCTATGAGGGCCAGGAGATCGCCAAAGGTTTGGGTCGTACCTTGCTGCACCGCAGAAATCAGGGTCGTTAAACCCGCGGGCAGCGGTGGTTGCGCCTGCAACGCGTCAAGACCCTGCCAGGGTGCGTCGGTATAAAGCGGATAGGCCCAATCGGCAAAGTTCATCACCGCCAGGGCATCAGGATTACGGTGTGGCACCGAGGTCAGCGCCCAGCGTGGCCAGCCCAGATGCTGAATCACGAAGCCTTGATGGCCTGCTTGCGTGAGCCAGGCCAAATCAAATCCCGTTTGATGAAAGCCGAGCGCCTCGGCATAGCCCAGCGCGGCGACCAAGCGCCTCAGTTGCGCGGCTGTCGGCGGTTTGGCAATCGGGTCGCTCGCCATTTTGATGATCGGCGCGTCAACAAGATAGGCTGCGCGAGCATCCGTCCAAAAACCCAAATGCGCTTGGATATCCGGGTGGCTCAGCTTTTTCAGCCGGTCACTGATGGCCGCAAGGGTTGTAAGGTCGCCGGCTAAGAGGGGCACAACCGTTATCAAAACTTCGCTGGCGGTGGATGAATGCGTCGCCCGAAATCTGGGATGCTGGGCCTCGGGTGTTGGCACGGCGTCAATAACGGTGAACGTTTCAGCGAGTAGGGTCCCGGATTCGATCGATGTCAACATGGGTTAATCATCGGACCTGAGGCGTTAGAGGCTCTTGTGCGACACCACGTTCTGCTTGATACAGGGCGCGCAACATAGATCGCCATTGCGCGTACTGTTGCTCGGCGCTGCCGGTTAGTTCAACGGTTGCGCCCTCGATATCCAAGACGCTCGGTGTGATCTCGCGGCCTAAAGATTGTGTGAGCTCGCGGAGCGCTTGCTCGTGAATCTCGGTTTGCTTGCGTCGGTCTAGGCCGCTTTTGACGGCGGCGATACCGCCAACCACGGCGCCGGCTGCCGCCGCGTCAGCAGCCCAGGTGTTGCTCTGAGAGCCCGCATAGATGCCGCCGGCAATGAGCGCGGCGCCTGTTAGAAGTCGGTTGCGGGCTTGTTTGTTCAGTTGCCGGAGTCTCACCGCCTCATCATAGGTGGCATAGCGCCATTCATCGTAGGATGGCTTAACGTCCCGGTAAAACTTAAAGTAGTAATCATCTAAGGTGTCGACGAGCAGGTCGTCCTGGGCTCGAATTTTGCCAACCCGTTGCAAAATGGTATCGCGGTCGGCAGGTGCTTGGGCAACCGAGGTGGTGCCGTCTTTATTTTCAATGAGGTAGCCAGAAAAGGCGTCGGGCGCCAGATCTGCGGCAAACGCAAGTTGGGCGATTTGTTTAATATTGCCGATCTCACTGACCGCCCGAGCCTGGTACTGCTGGACTAAATCATTGGCAATGTTGTTGTAGAGGTCTTGGAAGGGGTCTTCTTTGATGGATTGATAGGCGTACTTGCTGGCGTTGTCTTCATAGGTTTGTGTGAGCCAGACGCGTCCGCTTGCATCGGTTGCCGTAACCGACACTGCTAAGCGTTCCCCATCGGATGCTAAAATTTCGCCAGAAACGAGTAATGGGTGATGCCGCGCTGCGCTGGGCACAACGCGAACAATGCCCCAGTTGCCAGTTCGTTCCAGGGTGTCTTTTAAATGAAAGGCAAGGTAGCGCGACTCGGCTCGGCGCACCTCGGCCGAGACCGGGATGTCGTCACTGCCAGCGTCAGGCAGCGTTTCTAAATTGGGCGCAAAGGGCATTATCATGACATCTACGCGTTCTGCATCCGAGATCACGGTCTGGAGTTGCACCGGTGGTTTCGAATTTGCCGTAATGACTTGCGTTGTCGTGCAGCCCATTAGGGTCATCAAGGTTGTGATGAGCGATAGCTGAACGAGGGTCGTTATAGCGCTCTGCGTGCGGGATTCGGTCACAGGTTAGAGTCCTTGCTTGTAGCGTTTATATTCGTCCCAGAGTTTTTCTCGCAGCGCTGGGTCCTGTTCCGCGGCAGCGGCTTCGCGTAATTGTTTTGCAACAATGTCATCGCCTTGGGGGCTGGGAATATCGTCTGGAATTGGCGCAGGGCCAGCTGGTTGCGGTTGGGTCTTGCCGGGCGCGCGGCCTTGGGGCGCTGTCGCCTCGGTAGTCGCCTCGTCAGGGGCATCACCAGCGTCTTCAGTTACGCTGACCGGGTCAGCCTGCGCTAAGCCCTCAGCCAAATCAACCATTGAGGGGCCGCCCGCAGCCCCTGTTGGCCCGCCAGCCAATTCCGCAGCGACTGCATTGCGCGCATCCTGAATATCGGCTTCAAAAACAACAATCGAGCGCTCAAGCTCAGCATCTAGCTCAGCGATGCGCTGATCCTCGGCTGTTTGCGAGGTGCCTGCAGAGATTGCTGGCAATGGCGCGCGGCCGTCGGTTGCAAGGGTCGCATCAGAAAGGGCCTCATTCGCCAAAACAACCAGTCTAGCCGCATCGCTGACCCGGTCACCGGCGACCCCACTCGTCTCCATTTGATCGAGCTGTTGCTCAAGAATTAAAATGGCAATACTTGCGTCGCTGAGGGCTGCATCGAGTGCATCGCTGCCAGCATCATTGGTTGCGCTTTGGCTGAGTAATTCGCCAGCGCTGGTCAGGCTGATGCCAGCGCGGGCTAGTGCTTCAGTAAGGGCTTGCAGGTCAGTATCGCGGTCCTGCGTTGCTGGTGATGTCCTATCCATCTCTGAATCACCTTCGCCGTTTTCGGCGGCCTGGTCCGTCGACGTAGCGGGGTCGCTGTTACTTTGAGCCGTGCTGCCCGACTGGGCGTCGGTGCTTTCAAAAGTCTCAGCCGTGTTTGCAGCGGGCGACTCGTCAAACCGTTCGCCATCGGCGCTGGCAGTGTCTAGCGGTTCCGGTAGTAAGGGATCCCATGGTTCCGGCATTGCGCCTGATCCTGTTTGGGAATCATCGCCGGCACTGGCGCTGCGGGGGGGCGCATCCGAATCACCCGCGGCACTGGATAGCGCCTTCCCAACCTGCGTTAATTTTTTACCGGCGGCGCCCGTTTGATCTTGTGTTGGGTCTGCCGAGGCGCCTTTTGCGCCAGTGGGCCCAGATTCCCCATCGGCCTGGGTTTTGCCAGCGTCACTGGCGGATGATGGGCTTGGCATGCTGGGCGAGCTGGGTGACGACGGGCTTGGCAGGCTGGGCGAGCTGGGTGACGACGGGCTTGGCAGGCTGGGCGAACTGGATGATGGCGGGCTTGGCATGCTGGGCGAGCTGGGTGATGACGGACTTGGCATGCTGGGCGATGACGGGCTTGGCATGCTGGGCGAGCTGGGTGATGACGGGCTTGGCATGCTGGGTGACGACGGACTCGGCATACTGGGCGGCGTTGACGGCGGTGTACTCGGCGATTGACACCCGGTGATCAAAATAAGGCCAATGAGTGTCAGTAACGCAAGGCGCATGCCGGGCTCCGTGATGAATGGGGAATTCTGCTGAATTAAAGCTGAATTTAAGCTGAATTACGATGATTGTCGTAGTTTTGGATGAGTAGGCTTTTGGTTTTGACCTATGCGCTCGTAATTTTCCTGGCTGGCTTTTTGTCTGGGCTGTCTGGCAGGCCCTGGTAAGGGGATCGCATTGGCGTCGTTTGCTTTCTGGTGTAAGGCTCACTAAATTGTTGGGATAACAAAGCTTTGGTGAGATCGATGTCGCCAATGCGTAAAAAGATCTATGGTTTAGACTTGCGCAAGGAATGCGTTTTCCACTCAACGAAGACTCAAAGTAGAAAAGAATGAAGCGGTTCAAAATCAATCGAGTCAAATGGTCGCTAAGGGCCTTTAGTGTGACGGTTCTTTGCGCCCTGCTGGCAAGCTGCACGCATACCCTAACGGTATCCGGGCGGATCCCGACGCCCCTCATCGAGCCATTACCGGTCTCAATAGGGCTCATCCGACCGCCTGAGTTCAGTACCCATATTCACCGGGAAAAATTGCCGAGAGGCGGCGGAGATTGGACGATTGAATTGGGCGCGCTGCAGAATGCTTTTTTCGAGAACCTGTTTGATACCGTGTTCCAAGGGGTCCAGCCAGTGGATACACTGGGCTGTCGTGCTGAGGATAAAAGCATTGCCGTAGGAGTACGCTGCCCGGATGGCTTCGTGCAACTAAGCCTGCTTGAATATGCGTTCCTGCCGCCTGAGCTATCGGGATTGAAATTTTTCTCCGCGTCGACAAAGTATCAGCTCGAGTTGATGAATGCCGATGGGGCGGTCTTGGATACCTGGGTGGTAGTCGGGTACGGCAAAAACGAAGGCGGCGGCTTTCAGCCAACCGATGCCCTTAACGCAGCATCGGTGGAAGCGATTCGGGATGCCGGTGCGCGGGTTGCGTTGGAGTGGCCAAAGCGGCGCAATGTCCAGACTTGGTTGGATTCAGTTGGAGTCAAGAATGATCCAAAACCGATTATGTAACAGACGGTATAGTTGGAAATGTGTATCTGATTTTGGACGTGCGGCGACGGCCCGCCGAAAGATAGGCGTTTTGGCGATGAGCTGGAAAGCTGGGTTGAGGGTGGCAGCGCGGCGCGTTACGGGCGCTTTTGGTCTTGTTCCAGTTGTTCTGTTACTCCTGCTCGGCGGATGTGCCACAACTCGAGTTGAACAGTCCCGTCAAACCAATGCTGTTCTGGGTACTGGCGAGGCGATGGTGATCCTTGGCCGCGCGACCTATAACGATCGTGAAACCGAAGAAAGCTTCACGGATTGTTTGGCGGATATTTTGAGTCAAGGCAGTAATCCGATTCGGTTGGTCTCGGAAGATCAGTTTAAAGATGACCTGTATCCCTGGTTTGAAGCGCGAACGGCGCCAACCAACGCTAATGATCTTGGGCGTTTATTTGCTGAAGCGGGTGTTCAAGCGCAAATCGACCAATCGAGTATTCGCTATTTGGCCTGGATTGAAGGCGATACCGTGACGGTCGATCAAGGCGGGTCTATGAGTTGTGCGGTGAGCACGTTTGGTGGCGGCTGCTTTGGTATGAGCTATTGGGAACAAGACGCTTCGTATGAAGCCTCTATTTGGGATTTGAAGAATTTGAGTGCTTCGGGGCAAATCAGCGCAGACTCCAATGGTACGAGTTATTTAGCGGGACTGGTTTTGCCCATTCCGATCTTGGCTCGGCCAGGTAATGCGGCATGCAAAGGTCTCGCGGCGCAATTGCGGGTGTTTATAACAGGGGTTGACGATTAGGCAGGTCGATGTTGTCAACGTCAGGAGTTCGACGGAATTCGACTGGGCTCCCCGACCGGCGGGGCTTCAGGGGTTGGGCCGAGGTCGGTCTCGGAGGCGTCGGTGGTTGAACGATTAGCGTCAATCGCCGCCGCTTTGTCGGGCCTAGGAATGAAGACTTGGCGCAGGGAGAAGTCAACTTCCTCAGGGATGCCGTTGCGCAACGCTGGGCGAAAGCGACTGTTCAGAACCATGGTTCGGGTCCAGCGCACCTCTCGATTGGGCACGTTTTCATTTAACACTTTGATCCGCCTGGCTCGCCCCTCGGTCGAGATCCTAAACCTTAAGTCTACGGCATATTCCGTATCGGACGCCGTCGAGTCGGGGCCATCAACGGCACTGAAATAAATAGGCTGATAAGCGTCGGGCCAGAGCAGGACGGGATCGGTGAGGTTTGTCGTTGGGACCGAGCTGCTTTTGGGTTGTGGGTCGTCCAAGGCCTCGGCCTCGGCGACCAGCGCGCCGTCCTCAATAGGGGGTGACGCGGGGTTGGCGGCGAGCCAAGCCGAGCGGTAGGCCGTCAGCGCTTTTCGGTTACCGGTCAGGATATAACCATCGGCTAAGGCCATCCACGCCTGGGTTAGGGTCTCGGCGTTGACCACAGTCTGATTCTGGACAACGGTTAGGATTTGCTCCAAGGCTTGCTCTTGTAATTGACGACTGCTGCCTCGCCAGCTGTAAACCCGAGCTTTTGTTTCCAGGGCATCAATTAAATTAACGCTGTAGGGTCCCTCGGCTGTCGTTGTTTCCAAAATAGCTTGGTCGAGTAGGTCGATAGCATCATTAAATAAGGTTTGTCTGAGCAGACGGTCCAGGTCTTCGGCAAAAGGCGGGATTGTTTTGGCCCGTTGGCCGAGATAAGCCCCAATGCCAACTTTGACCTGGCTGAGCGCTGGACTTCCGGCAGGGAGGACTTTTTCGGCAATACTCAGCACGTATCGCTGTGCAATGTCGGCCGCATCGGTCTGATCGGTAATGAGATAGGTGCGCGTGAGCCAATTGAGGTTGGTTGTTTGCTCCGCCGTGAACAAGCCATCGCTGCGGTGCTGAATGTTCTGGCTCCATCGAAAATGATCCTCTGCAGCGTCATAGTCCTCGCGCAGAAAACCATTGATTCCAATAGCGGAGAGCAGTTGGGGTAATCGGGCGTCGAACAAGCTTTGATTTTGATTGAAATAGGACAGCGCTGCGCGCAAGGATTGATCGCCTTCCGTCAGATCGCCTGCATAAGTTTGGAGGATACCGACATTTGCCAGTCGCTTGGCCAGATAAATGGGGTCTTCGGGATCAGCACTGGCAAGGCTTGCATTTAGGTCCGCGGCAAGGCTTCGAGCTCGGTCTTGAGAGAGATTAGGCGTTGCGTTCAAGGCTGCGTTATTGGATTTGCTTTCTAAGAAGTTCAAATCATCGGTATTGTAAAGCAGGGAGAGGATCGGGTCCGGAGCGGCTTTGGCCAAGCATGCACTGAGGATGAGCAGCGTTAAGAGAATCGGGCGCATGCTTACACCTCCGCCTCGGTTTGACTGTCAGCGCTTTTAAACCGCTGCACGAAGGGCAGGTCCAACGTTTCAACGGGCAATCCATCGTGAATCGCCGGCTTAAACCGCGCAACTTTGAAAACCTGTTTCATGAGTTCTCGAACTTGGCGTGGGTAGCGATCTTCAAAGCGGATATTGGTCGGTTTGCCTTCCGCTGTGATGTCCACCGTCATCTGTACTTCTAGGGTCTCTAAACGCGCTAATTTTCGATATCGCGTTGGCAGCGCCTGCTTGAGTTGATCAAGGTTGAAGCGAAAAGGCGCGCCGATCACGGGCTCAAAATTATCGGTATAGCCGCCGAATTCCGATTGTGCCGCCTCTGCAATCGGAAGGAAGTCTTCGCTTAAAGCCACGGTAAAGGTTTGAGGGGCTTGCGACCAAAGCGCCTCATCGCGATAAACGCCAGCTAAGATTCTTCGCCGGCGCAATTCTTGCCTGAGCTTCATATCACCGACTTTATTAGGGTCGAGGTCATTATATCGCCGCAGTCCCGAAATCAATTGGGGCGTTTGATCTTTAACTGCGTTTTGTTGAGCGTAGTGCGCCGCTGCGAGGTTTGCTTGGCCATCGAGGGTGAGTAGATCACCAATTTTTTGTTCAAATTGTGCGATGAGATCGGCAGGCAAATTCTGTGTCTTAGCGCGCGCCAGCAGTTTAATGGCATCATCGCTGTGGCAGCACCGAGCCGAAAATCGTTCAATGTCTAATCGAAGTAACGCCCGTTCGGGTTCAAAGGGCTCGCGCGCTAATTCGGTTTTAAGCGATGCGCTCAATAACCGTCTGGCCGCATCAAATTGTCCTGAGTAAAGATACCAGCGGGCCAAGGCAATTTCAGATTGGACTCGGGTATCAATCGAGGTGCTGCGTTGCCCCAAGAAATGATTGAATTGCTTGAATTGATTCGCCTGCCGGTAGTCTTTTTGTTCGATGTGCGCGCGTGCTAACTGATCCAAAATCGGTCCTTGTTGTTCCGTAACGACGCCATGCTCACGGTGCAGTGCATGTTGGGCTTGGAGCAGTAGATCTTCAGCGACAGCCCAGTTTTGATCAGCCATTGCCTTCCCCGCTTTGGATTGCAGCACATCTGCTTCTGACAAGGATGGCTGCGCCGCGTTGGCAACAGGGCCTGGCAGGCTCTGTGCAAGCACGCCCGGAACAAGGGTCACACTGAAGCCAATGATGAATACCGTACCAATCAAACCGGCAACAGTCGCTTGGAAACGCTTCAGCCGTTGAAATTGGGTCATAAGACGGGAACACCTTTTAGTAATCATTGCTGCAATATAGGTTTAAACGGGGTTAGGGCGCAATTCGTTCAGTTGATTTTCAGGTTGGGTGCTGAATAATGCAGGGCAAGGTCTGAGCGGATACCATTGTGTTGAAACAAATCATCAGTTTACTGTTTGGCTTGCTCTTTGCCGAACCGAGCTTGAGTGCTCATGAGGCGGGGCTAGGCTTGATCCGGCAAGGGCCAGCGCACCCCGTCAGTCGCCTTATGGCTGAAAACCCGGCTGCAAAGACGATGGATGAACCCGCGTTGGAGACCGCGGCGAGTGCAGTGGATCAACGTGGGAATACCGACAGTGCCATCGTTGAAGAGGGCGCTGAAGATGATGCCCCGGATGCGGTGGACGTTGTCGAGACAGCGGCAGAGGGTAAATTATCCAAAAGTGAGGCTCGGAAACAGCAAGAATGCCAGATGGCGAATGCGGCCATGACGGCGGTTGGTGTGACCCAAAACACATCCTTACAAGACTATGTTCGCCGGGTGGGTCAGCGCTTAGTCGATGTTGCCGAGGTGGGCGAGGAAACCTTTTCTTTTGACGTGCTGGAAACGCCCCAAATCCAAGCGGCGACCAACGCCTGCGGGAACATCTTTATCAGCACAGGTCTTATGATGCATCTCAATTCGGAATCTGAATTGGCGGCGGTGTTAGGCCATGAAATCATGCACGTCTTAAAGGCCCACGACAAACGCAGGAAGCGCCGCGAACTGCTAAAAGGCGCGCTTGGGTCCGCCACCGCAATGGTATTGGGTGGTAGCAGTTATTCGCGCAATGAAATCAACCGGTCGATGAGAACCGCGACCGATCTTGCGTTTACCCAGTACGACCAGAATCAGGAATTTGAGGCGGACAATTTTGGCGCGGAAATTATGGCGAAAGCCGGCTACTCACCAGAAAGCGTGGTGCAGGTCATGGCAATGTTTAAAGCCTTGGAGTCGGTTGAGTTCAAACAAGCCAGAGCCGAGGGGCGCTCGAATGCGTTGTTTCGCAGTTTTGTGACGTCGCACCCGCCCACCCCAGAACGCTATGATCGGGCTGTTATCAAGGCGCGGGCATTGAATGCTGAAAACAATGATTATCGGTCAAGCGATGAATTTCTCGAGCAGCTCGATGGCGTGCCTTATGGACTCACGCGCACAACCGGCGTGCTGCGGGGAAACCGGTTTTATCATGCCCGGCTTGGTATTACGTTGGCCCTACCTGAGGGCTGGCGGCAAAAGCAGGTGCCCAGCGGGGTCTTGTTTGAGTCTGCAAGCGGGGACGCGGCGTTTGAGCTCAGTACGGCTCGCCTGAAAAAAGGTCTTACCCCCGAGGCGCTCGTGAACGAGGGGCTCGGCTTTAAGGTTATTGAAGGGCGTGATCTCACCATTGATGGGATGCCCGCCTACATTGCAACCGCGGAGCGTGCGCAAACCGTCTTCGGCGAGCGGCCGATTCGATTAATTGTTGTCTTTGATCAACGCCGGGGCTTGGCCTTTGTCGGCCAAGGTTCCGGAAAATTTGATCTGAAGAAGTTGGCGGATGACGGGTCTTTTATCAAAATCGGTTTTAGCCTCGCGCGGATGCAGAAAGCCGACTTTGAGGCGGCGAAACCGCTACAGCTTAAGGTGGTTCGAGCAAGCCCCGGCACCACGATGGCGAGCCTTGCAGCCCAGTCGGATCTACCGAATTATCCCGAAGACGAACTGCGAGTCATTAATGGCTTGTACCCCCAGGGCGAGCCTGAACCAGGGCAGCTGATCAAGATCATTGATTAACGAAACAGGGTGATCAGAGCCGCGTGTGAGGCGAGCTGTTGCGCCTCGGTAATGCCTTTGATGCGGCCCCGGGCAATCAAATAGTTAACCCCTAGGTCCTCGGAATATCGCGCTAGCGTGTCTTGAACAAAGGTTGCCGCGCCAACGATAAAAGCGGGTTGATCGGGCTGGTCGGGTTGATCTTGAGCGGCTGCGCGACGGCTCTCTTGCCCCAATTGTTCCCTAACAGCCGTCGCCAGTGCGGCATCTTCGGTAATAAAAATCGTTCGCATAACGGGCACGACGTCGGGCTGCGCTTGATCTGCCGCTTTGAGGGCGGCCCGATATTGCGCAAAGTTTTGGGAAAGTTCACTGAAGGTTTCCATGGGCGAGGCGAGGTAAGGGCAGCCAAATGCCGCGGCTTGCTTGAGCGCCAGTGGCCCGAAGGCTGCGATCCAGAGCCTGGGATGCGGGCTTTGGTAAGGCCTTGGGGAGAGGTACAGCCCACGATCATCTTTGTGATGAATCGCCTCCCCAGACCAAATCGTCAGCATGCGCGTTAAGGATTGCTTGAATAACGCGCGTTTTTCGCGGGGATCTACCCCGAAGACGTCGAACAAGTCTTCGCTGAACCCGCGTCCGAGGCCTAGAATGAGTCGGCCTTGGGCAATCTGGTCCAGCATGGCGACCTCTTCTGCGACACTCACCGGATGCCGGATGGGCAAAACCAGGGACGTGGTGCCGAGGTCAATGGTACTGGTTCGAGCCGCGGCAGCCGCCAGTAAAATCAGCGGCGCGCTCAGCGCAGCGGGGCCTGCAAAATGATTTTCGGGCAACCAAAAGCCCTCAAAGCCCATGGCTTCGGCCTTTGCAGCTTGATCGGGGATTCGTTGTAGGGCCTCAACACTGCTGAGATCCCAGGCGGTGACAGCAAGTTTCACGTAACGCTCAAGTTATCGATTGATCGATACTCTAACGCGGGGGTGTCATGAAAACCACCGCAGGCTGTGGCAGAATGTCGGCTCGATGATAATGAGTGTCCTGTATGAATCCCCTTACTCCTGTTTTAGTTGGCGTTAGTCAAATCCTTGAGCGCGGCTTTGATCCTGATGCGGTGAGAGAGCCCATTGATTTGATGCTCACGGCGGCGAAAGCGGCTGCGGTTGACAGTCAGTCCTCCGATATAATATCGGCCATCGATAGTGTTCGAGTGGTCCGGGGCATTTGGCGTTATAAGCAGCCCGCGGGGTATCTTGCCCAGGCCTTAGGTCTTGATAAGCCAGAACTGGTTGGTACGCCCTTTGGTGGTAACTCGGTGCAGGCCTTGGTGAGTCAAACGGCACTGGATATTTTGGCCGGCGAGATCGAGGTGGCCCTGGTCGTGGGCGCCGAGGTTGGCAACACCCAAGCCAAGCTTGCCAAGCTGGGTCAGACGATGACCTATCGCGAGACGGAAGGCCCCTACGACAAAATGCTCGGTGAAGAAGTGCCGATGTCCTGTGAGGCGGAGAAGGCGCGCGGTGTCGCGCAGCCGATACAGATGTACCCGATGTTTGAAAATGCCATTCGCCATGCTCGTGGGGAGTCCATTGCAGACCATCGCGATCGAATTGCCAAATTATGGAGTGGTTTCAGTGCGGTTGCGGCTCAGAACCCCACCGCTTGGATTCAAAAAGAGGTCTCCCCGGAGGAGATCAAAACCGCGTCCGCCAGCAATCGTATGGTGAGCTTCCCGTATCCAAAACTGATGAACTCGAACAGCGCAGTGGATATGGGTGCGGCGTTACTGATGACCAGCGTTGAAAAAGCGCGGGCGCTGGGTATTCCAGAAAGCCAGTGGGTTTACCCCTGGTCGGGTGCAAATGCCCATGATACCTATGCGGTTTCGAATCGCGCGAATCTGCATTCGTCGCCAGCGATCCGGCACGCCGGCAACAAAGCCCTTTTGCTCGCAGGGGTGACGGTTGCGCAACTGGACCGCGTTGATGTTTACAGCTGCTTTCCATCAGCCGTGCAGGTCGCTGTCGCCGAGTTGGGGCTGGATGACACCAAACCGCTGACGATTACGGGTGGTTTGACCTTCGGTGGTGGGCCTTTAAATAATTACGTCATGCACAGTATTGCGAAGATGGTTGAGCTCAGCCGGTTGCATCCGAGCGAAATCGGTCTGATTACCGCCAATGGTGGTTACCTTACCAAGCATGCCTTTGGGGTCTATAGCGCAACTGCGCCAGCGCAAGATTTTCAGTTTGCAGATGTGCAGGACGCGGTGGATGCCGAGCCAACCCGCACGGTTCTGCAGGACTACGACGGGCCTGCAACGGTTGAGTCTTATACCGTGATGTATGGCCCTGAAGGGCCAAAGGCGGGGCACCTCGTGTGCTTAACGCCAGCAGGTGAACGGGTTTGGGCGAACGTCGAAGATCCAGCAGAATGGGTCGCCATGACCGAATCCGAAACCTGCGGTCGGGCGGTGATGGTGGATGGCTCGGGCGCGGCGAGGTTTGTCTGAGATGAACCCTTTTCTTGCGCGCATGGGATATGGTCCGGATGACCGCGTCTTAATTCTGCATATCGATGATATGGGCTTTTGTCACGCGGCGAATGCAGCAAGCCTTGCGTGCCTAACAGAAGGGTCCGCGACCTGCGCATCGATTTTGGTGAACGGGCCTTGGTTTCAAGAGGCTGTTCAGATGGCCAAAGCGAACCCGCAGCTGGATTTGGGCGTGCATTTAACGCTCACGGCAGAGTATCCAACCTACCGCTGGCCTGCGCTCAGCAGTCGGGATCCAGAAACCGGCTTGCTTGATGCCGACGGCTACTTATGGGCGACCCGAGAAGATGCGGTGCGCAAGGTATCTGTTGCCGCCGCAGAAGGCGAGATGCGGGCCCAAATCGATGGCGCGTTGGCGGCTGGAATCGACGTGACGCACATTGATACCCATATGGGGTCTGTGGTGCATCCAAAGTTTTTAGGCAGTTATCTGCGGCTTGCTCACGAATACGGTGTGCCTGCCTTTTTGCCGAGAATTACCCGGGATCGACTCCAAGCGTTGGGCGAGGGGGATATGGCGGATGAGTTCCTGCAGGTTTTGGCGATGATTGATACGGATCAAGTGCCCACCCTTGATGACATCATCATCGAAACGCTCGTACCAAAGACTTCAAAGCATGATTTTTATCGCGATCTGATTAAAGGCGTGCAACCGGGGCTCACCCACCTACTGTTTCATCCGGCGGTTGCGGGCGCGGAACTCGAAGCCATAGCCGATACCCATGCCTCTCGTCATGCCGACTATGAGGCTTTCTTGGATCGATCTTTACGCGATTTTGCCGAAAGTTTGGGCATTCATTTGGTGGGTTATCGGGACCTTAAAGCCCATTTGATCGCTTGATGATCCTGAACAGCGGGCGTGCTGATGCGCAACCCTGATGAAGTGGACGCGGCCGCAACGCAGCGATTGAGCTGGTCAGAACGCGCATTGACGCGTGCTGAGATCCTGCACGCCCTGGGCAAGGGGCAATCGGGTGATGAACTCGTGAATCCGCATTTCGAGTCGGCTGTGCCCAGTGACGTTAAAGCCCGGGCGGGTCGTTCATCGGTTGCCATTGTGATATTAGATGAAGCTCAGCCCACAATTGTGCTGACCAAGCGCAGCGCTAAGATCCGCTTTGGCGGACAATTTTGTTTTCCAGGCGGACGAGAAGCGCCGGAAGATGATGGCTTAAAACAAACCGCGCTGCGGGAAACCTTTGAGGAAATCAATGTGCTGCCCAGCGCGCTGACCTACATCGGCTGCCTGGGAACCTATTTCACTCACGCCGGCTATCTGATCGAGCCCAATGTTTTCATGGCGGATGCTGACGTATCCTATCGGCCGGATCCTGATGAGGTTGCAGAGATCGTTTTGGTGCCTTTGTCTGCGTTGCAAAACAAGGCCAACTATCACTTGGTAACGCGAGGGGGTGGACGCGCCAATTTCAATTTTCGGTGGTCGCATATTCAGGTTGGCGGCCCAACCGTGTCACTGATGATTCATTTGATGCACAGCCTTAGTGGTGTGTTGAATCCTCATGATCGCAATTCGTGGCGCGACAAATTTTAAAGTTACGCAGGTGCGCCGCCGCTAAAATAAGACCGGCAACAATGGTCACGCCGCGCTCGGCGGTGGGGGTTAAAACGCTGTGCCCAACCAGACCGGCAAACAGTAACAGGCTGAGCCCGGTGCCGCCCAGCAGTAGGATGAGAAGGTCTTTGTGCTGGCGACAACCAATACCAAGCGCAATCAGGCTCACTGGCAGAATGAACCACAATAAAACCAGGTGAAAGGTTTGCTCATCTAAAAGCCCGGTTTGGGTGATGGGCGCAATTGTCAGCAGGACTGGCAGCGCCAAACAATGCAATAGGCAGGTTGCCGAAAGGAAGACACCAATTCGGTCAAGGTAGGGCATTGCAGCGCTGAAGGATCGTTGTTTCATAAGCGCGCTGTTATACCATAAAAAGCCAGAACCTCAACCTTCTCGCCCAAAATTATTGCCGGCAAAGTCATAGTCATTGATCGAAGCCACCGCTATTTTCTATTTTTAAGGAGTTAACACCAAGAAGTGGTTTTGCCGCGCTGCCTGCCGCGGCGACGGTTGTCGTGGCCTCGGGCGCAAAGTGGTCCATCTCGACGTCCCACACCCCACACCTTGGCGGGTGGGGACATTGTTTACGGCCCAGATCTGCAATGGCTGCGATCTACTGAGTGTCCCTTCGCGCACTGTCAGCGGCTAAGGGTTTTGCCGGTTGTAAGTCGACAGCAATGCCGGTCATAAACGATTGATTGCTGAAAGGCTCGAAGCTACCGGGCCCAGAGGGGAGTAGCACGTTGGCGTTGGTCCCGGCGTGTTTTGCCGCAGTTTTCATGCGCTGG
>Ga0209715_1001068_pt1 | contig 22603 bp, 23 predicted proteins | sample COGITO_mtgs_1205_2_FD_184809 | JGI IMG/M metagenome (GOLD analysis project Ga0209715, IMG submission 184809) | Pelagic marine microbial communities from North Sea - COGITO_mtgs_120503 (SPAdes) (version 2) | ecosystem: Environmental > Aquatic > Marine > Epipelagic ... | reverse complement strand
GATGAAGGTTTGCGTTTTGCGATCCGCGAAGGCGGCCGCACGGTTGGTGCGGGTGTTGTTGTGAAGGTGATCGACTAGGCAAAGCGGTCAAAGCGCAGACGCCGGGGTTGTTTCGATGCGGCCCGGTGTCGCGTAGATGTTAGGCCAGTAGCTCAATTGGCAGAGCAGCGGTCTCCAAAACCGCAGGTTGGGGGTTCGATTCCCTCCTGGCCTGCCAGCTTTAGCGCTCACGCAAGAGTGTTTGAATTGGCAGAGGCAAATTGAGCCCTTCTCGGCGCGGTCGTCGCTGCGGTAGGCAAGTACTGAAGTAGCGGGCGTTTTGCGCGACGGGCACAAAACGCTGATAAATAGGGATAAAAGCGGTGAGCACAAATACAGAATCTACGAGCGCTAATACGCTAGATTGGCTGAAATGGTTATTGGTTGCCGCAATCCTTGGTGCCGGGATCTACGGGAACTGGTACTATCAAGACGAATCGCTGCTGATGCGCGTTATCGGCCTACTGGTCGGTGCTTGTGTGGCTGTATTTCTCGCGGTTCAAACCGAGCGGGGCAGTAACACTTGGAATTTGATCAAGGAATCTCGCGGCGAGATCCGAAGGGTTGTTTGGCCCACAAATCAGGAAACCACGCAGACAACACTGGTGGTATTAGTGTTGGTGCTGGTTTTTGCGCTGATTCTGTGGGGTTTGGATTCACTGTTGAGTTGGATTATCAGCTCCGTCATCGGTTAAAGGAATAGGTGATATAGATGTCAAAACGATGGTTTGTCGTTCACGCCTATTCAGGGTTTGAAAAAAATGTTTCTCGTGCACTACAAGAGCGGGTAGAGCTTTCGAAGCTGGGTGATTTTTTTGGCGAGATTCTTGTTCCCACAGAAGAAGTGGTGGAAATGCGCGGCGGTCAAAAAAGACGCAGCGAGCGGAAGTTTTTCCCTGGTTATGTTTTGGTTGAAATGGAACTCAATGATGATACTTGGCATCTAGTCAAAGAGACGCCCAGAGTAATGGGTTTTATTGGTGGCAAAGCGGATCAACCTGCGCCTCTGTCAGACCGAGAGGCCGCGGCGATTTTGGATCGCGTTGCTGCAGGCAGTGAAAAAGCTACGCCTAAAACGGTCTTCGAGCCAGGGGAGATTGTGCGCGTCACGGACGGCCCGTTTAATGACTTTAACGGCGTTGTTGAGGAAGTAAATTACGAGAAAAATCGCCTGCGTGTGGCGGTTACAATTTTTGGTCGGTCGACTCCGGTTGAGTTAGATTTCGGTCAGGTGGAAAAGGGGTAGTCTTCGAAGGACTACTGTTAACGGGGAGTGTGTTGCGAGTGATTAAGCTTGCGTACATACGTTTGTACCCATCGACTCGCTGTAGATACAGCGAGCCAAGGAGGAAAAATGGCTAAGAAAGTTGAGGCCTATATTAAGCTGCAGGTGGCTGCAGGACAGGCGAATCCAAGCCCGCCAGTGGGGCCTGCGCTAGGTCAGCGCGGCGTTAATATCATGGATTTTTGTAAAGCGTTCAACGCACAAACGCAGTCCATGGAGCAGGGATTGCCGGTGCCTGTTGTCATCACCGTATATGCCGACCGGTCATTTACGTTTATCACCAAAACACCGCCTGCCGCGGTTCTGTTGAAAAAAGCGGCTGGAATTGCGAAAGGTAGCGGAACGCCCAATACGCAGAAAGTAGGCAAGGTGACCCGCGCGCAGTTGGAAGAAATTGCCCAGATGAAAATGCCAGACTTAACATCGGCAGATCTTGATGCCGCTGTCCGCACGATTGCGGGTACGGCGCGTGCTTCTGGAATTGAGGTGGAGGGTTTGGTATGAGCAAGGGAACAAAGCGCTCGCGCGCGATCGCTGAAAAAGTTGACCCCCAAAAGATCTACCCAATTGATGAAGCGGTTACATTGCTGGGAGAACTGGCAAGAACAACGTTTAAAGAGTCGTTTGATGTTTCGGTAAATTTGGGTGTTGACCCGCGCAAATCAGACCAAGTGGTCCGAGGCGCAACAACGTTGCCTCACGGTACAGGAAAGACGGTTCGTGTAGCCGTGTTCGCTCAAGGCGAAAAGGCAGACGTGGCCAGTGCAGCGGGTGCGGATGTGGTTGGATTCGAAGACCTGGCTGAACAAGTCAAAAGTGGTAATTTAGATTTTGATGTTGTGATAGCAACGCCCGACGCAATGCGTGTTGTGGGTCAATTGGGTAAGGTGCTGGGGCCGAGAGGTCTGATGCCTAATCCAAAGACGGGGACTGTTACGCCCGACGTTGCTACCGCAGTGCAGAATGCTAAAGCTGGACAAATTCAGTTTAGAACGGATAAAAGCGGCATCATTCATGGTGGCGTTGGTCAGGTGGGATTTGCCGTTGACGCGGTGAAAGAAAATCTTGAAGCGTTGATTGTCGATTTAAGGAAAGCTAAACCGGCATCAGCGAAAGGGGTCTATCTCAAGAAAATAACCTTGTCCACAACAATGGGGCCCGGGTTATCTATTGATCAGTCGACCTTAGAAATTTGATTTGAAGACTCGGTGCTGCTCATGGGCATCGAGGTCGTCAAAAACCGTTAAGGGGCCAAGCGGCCTTAAAAGATAAACCTTACGCAGGCGGCTAGCTGCAGAAATGCAGCAGTGATTCTTCTAAGTGACCAGGTGACAAAGGTGTTGCCGTTCGCTGTTGAGGCTATCCAAGTGCCGTATTCGTGGTTTGGTTAAGCAAACCACTACATTAGCTAGGCGCTCGTTAGAGGCCTAATAAGGAGAAGCAAGTGGCATTACAACTCGAACAAAAGCGACAAATTGTCGCCGAGGTGAATGAGATTGCCGCATCTGCTTTGTCGGCAGTTGTTGCAGACTATCGGGGTCTGACCGTTGCAGAAATGACCGAAATGCGCGTTAAAGCGCGTGCTTCAGGGGTTTATGTAAGGGTCGTACGCAACACCTTGGCCAAGAGAGCTGTAGAAGGAACAGAATACGCCTGCCTCGATGAGGCATTTGTAGGTCCAACCTTAGTGGCGTTTTCGCAAGAGGACCCGGGTTCTGCAGCCAGGCTGTTGAAAGAATATGCAAAAGAGCACCAAGCTTTAGAGGTTAAGGCCTTGGCCATTGGCGGGACGTTGTTGAGTGCGGATCAGATCGATCGCGTTGCTTTGCTGCCCACTTTGGATCAAGCACGCTCTATGCTGCTTTCAGTGATGCAAGCCCCTGTTGTGAAATTGGTGAGGACCCTCAATGAGGTGCCGACCCAATTGGTACGCGCAGTGGCAGCTGTCCGAGATCAGAAACAAGCGGAATCGTAAATCGAATCAATAGGTTATTTAGGAGAATAAAATGGCAATATCAAAAGACGATTTGTTGAACGCCATCGCTGAGATGAGTGTGATGGAAGTGGTTGAATTAGTTTCAGCAATGGAAGAAAAGTTCGGCGTGTCAGCCGCGGCAGCGGTAGCGGTAGCTGCGCCAGCCGGTGGCGGAGACGCAGGCGGTGGCGCTGCTGAAGAAAAAGACGAATTCGACGTTATTTTAACGGGCCCCGGCGAGAAGAAGGTGAACGTCATTAAAGCCGTTCGCGCGATAACCGGCCTGGGACTCAAAGAAGCTAAAGCTTTGGTCGACGAAGCACCGTCTCCAGTAAAAGAAGCGGTAAGCAAAGATGAAGCTGAAGAAGTTAAGAAACAGTTGGAAGAGGCTGGTGCTGCGGTAGAGCTCAAGTAGACTGATTATTTATTTGATTTCTTCGTGTTGATAAAAGGCTGGTTCTTTGCGCGTTACCGTCGCAATAGAGCCGGCCTTTTCTGGTTGGAAATTTTGTGGTTGTATTCTGGGTTGAACCGGATATGCAGCCTTCATTCGCAAATGCATCGCTTTATAAGCGTGGGAGATTCGCATGGCGTATAGCTTTACTGAGAAAAAGCGCATCCGTAAGGATTTCGGCAAGTTGTCTGAGTCGATGGAGTTACCCTATCTACTCGCCATTCAAGTTGATTCCTATAATAAATTTTTGCAAACCGACAGTGGGTCCGAGGCCCGCGAAGAGTCTGGCTTGCATGCTGCGTTCCGCTCTGTATTTCCCATTGTGAGTTACTCCGGTAGCGCCGCTTTAGAGTATGTGGACTATCGGTTGGGCACGCCGACGTTTGATGTTAAGGAATGCGTGTCGCGGAGCATCACGTACGCGGCGCCGCTGCGTGTGAAGGTGCGATTGATTATTTATGATCGCGAGTCGTCCAATAAAGCGGTCAAGGACGTGAAAGAGCAAGAAGTGTACATGGGTGAAATTCCACTCATGACAGAGAACGGTACATTTGTAATCAATGGCACCGAGCGGGTAGTTGTCTCCCAGCTTCACCGCTCACCAGGGGTGTTTTATGATCATGATAAGGGTAAGACCCACTCGTCTGGGAAGCTCCTGTACAACGCTCGCGTTATCCCTTATCGCGGCTCTTGGTTAGATTTTGAATTCGATCCCAAAGATGCTGTCTTTGTCCGCATTGACCGTCGTCGTAAGCTGCCGGCAACGATTATCTTGCGCGCTTTGGAGTACTCCAGCGAAGAGATTTTGGATATATTTTTTGAGAAGAATCACTTCTTCTTGAAGGATGGCGAAGTTTCGGTTGAGCTGCAGCCAGAGCGGATGCGAGGTGATGTAGCTACCTTTGATATTCGCGATGCTAAAGGCAATGTTATTGTGGAGCTTGGGCGCCGTATCACCGCTCGCCACGTTCGGATGCTCGACGAGAGCGGCATGAAGACGCTGACGGTGCCGAACGAGTATCTGCTGGAGCGGGTAACGGCAAGAGACATCGTTGATGAGTCTACCGGAGAGGTTGCTTTTGCTTGCAACACGGTCATCACCGAGGAGGTGTTGGAGCAGTTGCTGGCGCTGAATGTCGATTCGGTCGAAACGATCTATACAAATGACTTGGATCATGGTCCCTTCATCGCGGACACGTTGCGAATAGATCCAACGCGTAACAAGCTCGAAGCGCTGGTTGAGATCTATCGCATGATGCGGCCGGGTGAACCGCCGACCAAAGAAGCGGCGGAAAATTTATTTAACAACCTATTTTTCTCAAACGAGCGTTATGACCTTTCAGCGGTCGGACGAATGAAGTTTAACCGGCGGTTGGGCCGCGAAGCGATCAAGGGTGAAGGTACGCTGGCGCGTGAAGATATCGTAGACGTATTGCGCACTTTGATCGACATTCGTGATGGTAAAGGATCGGTCGACGATATTGATCATTTGGGTAATCGACGCGTCCGCTCCGTTGGCGAGATGGCGGAAAATCAGTTTAGGGTCGGCCTGATCCGCGTCGAGCGCGCGGTGAAAGAGCGTTTGAGTTTGGCGGAATCCGAGGGCCTGATGCCTCAAGACATGATTAACGCCAAACCAGTTGCTGCGGCCATTAAAGAGTTTTTTGGATCCTCGCAGTTGTCCCAGTTTATGGATCAAAATAACCCGCTGTCGGAAGTGACGCATAAGCGTCGTGTATCCGCCTTGGGGCCAGGTGGTCTCACGCGCGAACGCGCGGGTTTCGAAGTGCGTGATGTGCATCCCACTCATTACGGCCGTGTTTGCCCTATCGAAACACCAGAAGGTCCTAATATTGGCCTGATTAACAGTTTGGCAACTTATGCGCGTACAAATAATTATGGCTTTCTTGAGTCGCCTTATCGCAAGGTGGTTGATGGCAAGGTAACGGATCAGATTGAATATCTTTCTGCCATTGATGAAGCTAATTTTGTTATCGCGCAAGCGAGCGCGCCGCTCTCAGCAGATGGCGGGTTTGAAGGCGAGTTGGTTGACGTTAGACACCAGAACGAATTCACCAAAACTGCGGCAGAAAATGTGAATTTTATGGACGTATCGCCTAAGCAGGTGGTCTCCGTAGCGGCGTCATTGATTCCCTTCTTGGAGCACGACGATGCGAACCGCGCGCTGATGGGCTCGAACATGCAGCGACAGGCTGTGCCTACGTTGCGCGCTGAGAAGCCGTTGGTCGGGACTGGCATGGAGCGAGACGTTGCGCGTGATTCTGGGGTATGTGTGAACGCCGCGCGGGGTGGCTTGGTTGAAAGTGTCGACGCCGCGCGCATCATTGTGCGGGTGTCTGATGAAGAGACGCAAGCCGGCGAGGCGGGTGTTGATATCTACAATTTGACCAAGTTCACTCGCTCAAACCAAAATACCTGTATTAATCAGCGCCCGTTGGTTAGACCTGGCGACATTATCGCGCGAGGCGATACGTTGGCCGACGGACCGTCTGTAGATATGGGTGAGTTGGCGCTTGGCCAAAATATGCGCATCGCCTTTATGCCATGGAATGGCTACAACTATGAGGACTCCATTTTGGTGTCTGAGCGAGTTGTGAAAGAAGACCGTTTCACCAGTATTCACATTCAAGAATTAACGTGTATTGCGCGCGATACCAAATTGGGTCCCGAAGAAATCACGTGTGACATTCCCAACGTAGGGGAGGGTGCGCTCTCCAAATTGGATGAGTCCGGTATTGTCTACATTGGTGCAGAAGTTGGCGCAGGCGATATTCTTGTGGGCAAGGTGACGCCAAAAGGTGAAACTCAGCTTACACCCGAGGAGAAGCTGCTTCGCGCAATTTTTGGCGAGAAAGCATCGGATGTTAAAGACACCTCGCAGCGCGTGCCTACTTCAGTAAAAGGCACCGTAATCGATGTTCAAGTCTTTACGCGAGATGGTGTGGAAAAAGACCAGCGCGCGACAGATATTGAGCACGCACAGTTGGCGACAATCCGTAAAGATCTCGATGATGAATACCGCATTGTCGAATCAGCGACCTATGAACGCTTGAAGCGTGCGTTGGTTGGCCAAACCGCTGCAAGTGCGCCGGGCCAAAACAAGGGCTTGACCATTGACGCTGAGTATCTTGAAGGGTTGGATGCGGACGATTGGTTTAAAATTCGGATGCAAGATGACAGCTTGAATGAGCAGTTAGAGCGTGCCGAAGAGCAATTGCAGGCGCGCAAAGAGGCGTTGGACGCCAACTACGCGGATAAGCGATCCAAACTGCAAAGCGGCGATGATCTCGCACCGGGTGTGCTCAAGATAGTGAAGGTTTACCTAGCCATCAAACGGCGTATTCAGCCGGGCGATAAGATGGCTGGTCGTCATGGTAACAAAGGTGTTATTTCCGTGATTATGCCTGTTGAGGATATGCCATTTGATGAGCATGGTGAGCCCGTTGATGTCGTGCTCAATCCGCTCGGCGTGCCATCGCGAATGAACGTTGGACAAGTCTTGGAAACCCATTTGGGTTGGGCTGCGCGTGGTGTTGGTGAACGCATCAACGAAATGCTTGAGCAACAAAAGCAGGTCGGTGAGGTGCGTGGCTTTTTAGAAAAGGTGTACAACCAAGTCGGTGATCCTAACGTTGCGCTGGCGTCGTTGAGCGACACCGAAGTGCTCGAATTGGCGAAGAACCTCTGCGGCGGCGTGCCGATGGCCACGCCAGCATTCGACGGTGCCTCTGAGGAGGAGATCAAGGCGATGCTTGAGTTGGCGGGTTTGCCGACTTCCGGGCAAGCGCAGCTCTATGACGGTCGCACAGGGGATCCCTTTGAACGGCGCACCACTGTTGGCTATATGTACATGCTGAAGCTCAATCATTTGGTCGACGACAAAATGCATGCGCGCTCCACAGGGTCTTACAGCCTTGTGACACAGCAGCCACTGGGTGGTAAAGCACAGTTTGGTGGTCAGCGCTTCGGCGAAATGGAGGTATGGGCGCTAGAGGCCTATGGAGCGGCTTATACTCTCCAAGAGATGCTAACGGTCAAGTCTGATGATGTCTTAGGGCGTACGAAGATGTACAAAAATATTGTAGATGGGAACTATCAAATGGAGCCCGGAATGCCTGAGTCGTTTAACGTGTTGGTCAAGGAAATTCGTTCCTTGGGAATCAACATCGAACTTGAAACTGAATAATGTATACCCTAGGTAGAGGAGAAAGATCTTGAAAGACTTACTTAACTTACTCAAATCCAAGGGCGACGTGGATGAGTTTGATGCCCTGCGAATTGGCCTAGCATCGCCAGAGATGATCCGATCTTGGTCGTTTGGTGAGGTCAAGAAGCCAGAGACCATTAACTATCGTACGTTCAAGCCAGAACGGGATGGGCTGTTCTGCGCACGGATTTTTGGCCCGGTAAAAGACTATGAGTGTCTTTGCGGCAAATATAAACGACTCAAACACCGTGGAGTTATTTGCGAGAAGTGCGGTGTAGAAGTCACATTGACGAAGGTACGTCGTGAGCGAATGGGCCATATCGAACTCGCCTGTCCAACTGCACACATTTGGTTCCTCAAGTCGTTACCCTCTCGGATTGGTCTCTTGCTGGATATGACGCTACGAGATATAGAGCGTGTGCTCTACTTTGAGTCGTTTGTAGTCATTGATCCCGGTTTGACAGATTTGGAAGTAGGGCAACTGCTGACTGACGAGGAGTACTACAGCAAGCTCGAAGAATTTGGTGACGAGTTTGATGCACGAATGGGTGCTGAAGCAGTTCAAGAAATGCTGATGCATTTGGATCTACCTTCCGAAATCGCCCAATTACGTGAAGAAATTCCGGCGACGAATTCAGAAACGAAAATCAAGAAATTTTCCAAGCGCTTGAAGCTCATGGAAGCTTTCCTAAACTCCGGTAACAAGCCCGAATGGATGGTAATGACGGTTCTGCCCGTATTGCCGCCGGATCTGCGGCCTCTGGTTCCTCTTGATGGCGGCCGCTTTGCCACCTCAGATTTGAATGATTTGTATCGTCGGGTGATCAATCGGAACAATCGCTTGAATCGCCTTTTAGATTTATCTGCACCGGACATCATTGTTCGCAACGAAAAGCGTATGTTGCAGGAATCTGTAGATGCGCTGCTGGACAATGGTCGTCGTGGGCGTGCCATTACAGGGTCCAATAAGCGGCCGCTGAAGTCTCTGGCCGATATGATCAAAGGTAAACAGGGTCGGTTCCGTCAGAATTTGCTGGGTAAGCGGGTTGACTACTCCGGCCGGTCGGTCATTGTGGTTGGCCCCACGCTGAGATTGCATCAATGCGGATTGCCGAAAAAGATGGCGCTAGAGCTCTTCAAGCCTTTCATTTTTGGCAAACTCGAAGAGCGCCAGCTGGCAACAACCATCAAAGCTGCAAAAAAGATGGTTGAGCGCGAGACCGCGGAGGTCTGGGATATTCTCGCTGAAGTTATCCGCGAGCACCCTGTGCTGTTGAACCGTGCGCCGACCCTTCATCGTCTGGGTATCCAAGCTTTTGAACCCGTATTGATTGAAGGGAAAGCGATTCAGTTGCATCCGCTGGTGTGCACCGCATACAACGCGGATTTTGATGGCGACCAGATGGCTGTGCACGTGCCTTTGACATTAGAAGCCCAGCTTGAAAGCCGCGCATTGATGATGTCGACCAATAATATTCTCTCTCCCGCCAGCGGAGAGCCGATTATTGTGCCCTCGCAGGACGTTGTTTTAGGCGTCTATTACATGACCCGTGAAAAGGTCAATGTCAAAGGCGAAGGTACAGTCTTTGCGGACGCAGATGAGGTTCACCGAGCGTATCACGCGCAACAAGTGGGTCTTCACGCCAAGGTCAAGGTGCGAGTTGAGGAGCACGTGATCGATGATGATGGCATTAGTCGATGGGCACGCTCGCTGTACGATACGACTGTTGGGCGCGCATTGCTGTTCAATATCGTCCCGAAAGGCTTGCCCTATGCGTTGGTCAACAAAGCCATGGACAAGAAATCCATTTCCAATTTGATTAACGACTGTTACAGACGCTGTGGGCTGAAAGACACGGTAATTTTTGCTGATCAATTGATGTACACCGGTTTTGCGTATTCAACGGCTTCAGGATCTTCGATTGGCGTTGAGGATTTTGTTATTCCTGCAGCCAAAACCGGCATCATTGAGGAAGCGGAAGCTGAGGTTGCCGAGATTGAGTCTCAGTACGGCTCAGGCCTTGTCACCCAAGGTGAGAAATACAATAAAGTGGTCGATATCTGGTCTCGCGCGAATGATTTGGTCGCGCGGTCAATGATGGAAGGCATTTCTAAGGAAAATGTGACCAATAGCGAGGGTAAGGACGAGCAGCAAGATTCCTTCAACTCTGTGTTTATGTATGCAGATTCAGGAGCGCGAGGTTCACCCGCTCAGATTCGTCAGTTAGCGGGAATGCGGGGTCTAATGACTCGGCCTGACGGCAGTATTATTGAAAATGCGATCACCGCAAATTTCCGCGAAGGGTTGACGGTGAACGAATATTTTATTTCGACGCATGGCGCCCGCAAGGGATTGGCCGATACCGCGCTAAAGACTGCAAACTCAGGATACTTAACACGTCGCTTGGTGGATGTGGCCCAGGACGTGGTTGTCACTGATTTTGACTGCGGTACTGACCAAGGCTTACACACCATGGCCATCATTGAGGGTGGAGATGTTGTTCAGCCGTTGGGCGATCGTGTTTTAGGGCGCGTGGTTGCGCAAAACATTTTAGATGTGGATGAAAAGACAGTATTGATTCCGGCCGGAACCATGATTGACGAGGCCTGGGTGGAACAACTCGAAGAGTTGGGCATTGATGAAATGCTGGTTAGAAGCCCGATTACTTGTGACACCGTGCATGGGATTTGTAAGGCTTGTTACGGGCGAGATTTGGCTCGAGGCCACTTGGTCAACGTTGGTGAAAGCGTTGGCGTGATCGCCGCTCAATCAATTGGTGAGCCGGGAACTCAGCTTACCATGCGTACGTTCCACATTGGTGGCGCGGCCTCTCGCGCAACCGCGGTTGATAATATTCAAGTTAAGCATGGTGGCAGCATACGACTTCATAACTTGAAGACGGTCACGCGTTTGTCTGGAGAATTAGTTGCGGTTTCTCGCTCTGGCGAAATTGCCGTGGCTGATGAGCATGGAAGAGAGCGGGAACGCTACAAGCTACCTTATGGCGCGGTTATTGCGGTGGCGGAAGAGGATCGGGTAGAAGCGGGACAGGTGATTGCCCAATGGGATCCCCACACGCACCCGATTGTTGCTGAAGTTGCCGGCAAGGTTCAGTTTGCCGAAATGGAAGAAGGGCTGTCGGTACGTCGTCAAACCGACGAACTCACGGGTCTTTCAAACATTACGGTGATGGATGCCGCGGCTCGCCCCAGTGCGGCCAAAGATCTGCGTCCAGCCGTGCGTTTGATGGACGATAAAGGAGAGCAGTTGAATTTGCCCGGTACAGATGTGCCTGCAAACTATTTCATGCCTGCTGATGCGATTCTCTCGATGGAAGATAATTCATTGATTGGCATTGGTGACGTGATCGCACGCATTCCGCAAAATGCCCTCAAGACCAGAGATATAACAGGTGGTTTGCCACGTGTGGCGGATTTGTTCGAGGCGCGTAAGCCTAAAGAGCCGGCCATATTGGCAGAGGCCTCTGGAACGGTGAGCTTTGGCAAAGAAACCAAAGGTAAGCGTCGATTAGTGATTACACCTGTGGACGGTGACCCAGTGGAAACTTTGATTCCAAAGTGGCGCACCATTGGTGTCTACGATGGAGAGACTGTCGAGAAAGGCGAAACGGTCTGTGATGGCCCGATGAGTGCTCACGACATCTTACGATTGAAAGGCGTTGAAGAGTTGGCGCGTTACATCGTCAACGAAATTCAAGAGGTCTATCGTCTCCAGGGCGTCAAGATTAATGATAAACACATTGAGGTCATTGTTCGGCAGATGTTGCGCAAGGTGGAAGTTGTGAGCTCCGGAGAATCAGAGCTGATCCGCGGTGAACAGACTGAATACACCAAGATCCGTCAAGTGAACGCTGAGTTAAGTGCCGAAAATCGAGAACTGGCTCAGTTCCAGCGCGTTTTGTTAGGCATCACCAAGGCTTCGCTGGCGACCGAATCGTTTATTTCAGCAGCCTCCTTCCAAGAAACTACACGTGTATTGACGGAAGCTGCGGTGACCGGGAAGCAAGATTTCTTGCGAGGGTTGAAAGAAAATGTGGTGGTCGGGCGTTTGATTCCAGCCGGTACGGGATTGACGTACCACAAGGAACGCAAAGAGCGACGTGAAACGGAAACGCTGGTCAGTCAAGGTCCTTCGGCTGATGAAGTTGAGCAGGCATTGGCTGAGGCGCTGTCCGCTCAGGGAAATACGTCTGACGAAGAATAGTATTTACAGCGCGCGTGTCGCGTGAAGTGCTTGAGAAATGCAGGGTCTGCGCATACAATGCCGCGCCCTGCGGTTTCGCCCTCGGGTGAAAAAGACAATTAGAGGTTATAAGTAGGAATGGCAACAATTAGCCAGTTGGTTCGTAAACCACGTAAAAGAAAAGTAGAAAAGAATATCGTCCCAGCGTTGCAGGCAAGCCCTCAGCGTCGTGGCGTATGTACAAGGGTGTATACGACAACCCCGAAAAAGCCAAATTCAGCTTTGCGCAAGGTATGTCGTGTTCGACTGACCAACGGCTTCGAAGTCACGTCATATATTGGCGGCGAAGGTCATAATTTGCAGGAACACTCTGTTGTACTGATTCGCGGTGGCCGAGTTAAGGATCTGCCTGGTGTGCGTTATCACACCATCCGAGGCACATTGGACACTTCCGGCGTCGCAGATCGCAAACAGTCCCGCTCGAAATACGGGACAAAACGCCCTAAGTAAGGGGTTTAGTTAGGATAAATTTTTTAGTCAACCAATAAGCTTTTCTCAGTAAGGGTCCGACTTGCGTAAGGCAGGTCGATCAAAAGGGTTAACCCCTTTTGGCATCAGCAGGCCGTCAACGGTTTTAACTGGTGCGATAAGACGCTCACCTGAAGCAAGGAGAATATGAATGCCACGTCGTAGAGTTGTCGCAAAACGCGAAGTTTTGCCTGATCCGAAGTTCCATAACCAAACCGTCGCGAAATTTATCAATCACGTTATGGTGAGTGGTAAGAAAGCGGTTGCAGAGCGTATTGTGTATGGCGCTTTCAGCCGAATTACCCAACGTGATGCTGCGGCTAATCCCGTTGAAGTATTCGAAAGTGCGCTGGATGCAATCGCTCCTATGGTGGAGGTCAAATCCCGCCGCGTCGGTGGTGCAACCTACCAAGTGCCGGTCGAAGTGCGCGCTTCGCGCCGAACGGCGCTGGCGATGCGTTGGTTGGTCGACAGCGCTCGTGCGCGAAATGAGAAGTCTATGGCTGCTCGATTGGCCGGTGAGCTTATGGATGCTGCTGATGGCCGGGGCTCCGCAGTTAAGAAAAGAGAAGATACCCATCGTATGGCCGACGCAAATAGAGCGTTTGCCCATTATCGTTACTAGGTTTGCTGATTTTAAGTTTGTACCTTTTGCTTGGTCGGTAGCTGTTAATGGGGCGTAACACGCCAATTGCTCGCTACCGAAACATCGGTATTGTGGCGCACGTTGATGCGGGCAAAACGACAACTACCGAGCGCGTCCTGTTCTATACCGGAATTTCCCATAAAATCGGCGAAGTTCACGATGGCGCTGCGACGATGGACTGGATGGCCCAAGAGCAGGAACGCGGTATCACGATTACGTCCGCGGCGACGACCTGCTTTTGGCGGGGCATGCGCCAGCAGTTCGACGAGCATCGAATAAATATTATTGATACGCCCGGGCACGTCGATTTTACGATCGAGGTTGAGCGCAGTCTGCGCGTGCTCGATGGCGCCGTTGTTGTATTTTGCGGCACCTCCGGCGTTGAACCCCAGTCGGAGACAGTCTGGCGTCAAGCCAACAAATATGAAGTTCCCCGAGTCGTCTTTGTGAACAAAATGGATCGCCAGGGCGCAAATTTTCTTCGGGTAGTCGAGCAGATTGGCTCGCGTTTAGGCTCAGATCCGGTCCCCGTCCAGCTGGCTTTAGGTGCCGAGGAGAATTTTCGAGGCGTCATAGATTTAGTCAAAATGAAAGCGCTGATCTGGAGTGAAGATGACCAAGGCTTGACCTGTCGCGAAGAGGATATTCCCCCGGAAGCTGAGGCTGAGGCGATTCGCTGGCGAGAGCATCTTGTTGAGCGAGCAGCGGAAGCGAACGAGACGCTAATGGACAAATATCTCGAAGATGGAGAACTTACCATCGATGAGATTAAAGCAGGATTGCGCGAGCGCACGTTAGCAAATGAAATTGTACCTGCGTTGTGTGGTTCTGCTTTCAAGAATAAGGGTGTTCAGGCGATGCTTGACGCCGTGGTTGATTACCTGCCGGCCCCAACCGAGGTCAAGCCAATTGAGGGGATTGTCGATGAGGCTACCCCGGCCGTTCGTGAGGCCGATGATGCCGCACCTTTTGCCGGTTTGGCGTTCAAAATTGCGACGGACCCATTTGTTGGAACGCTGACTTTTTTCCGAGTCTACTCGGGTGTTTTGAAAACAGGGGACCAAGTTTATAACCCTATCAAAGGTCGCAAAGAACGCATCGGCCGGTTGGTTCAGATGCACTCGAGCAACCGAAACGAAATCAAAGAGGTGCGCGCCGGAGATATCGCGGCGGCTATTGGTCTGAAAGACGTTACCACAGGGGAAACGCTGTGTGATTTGTCGGCGCCGATCACCCTGGAAAAAATGGATTTTCCAGAGCCAGTGATTTCCGTCGCGGTAGAACCGAGGTCTGTTGCCGATCAAGAAAAAATGGGTGTTGCGTTAGCTAAGCTGGCCCAAGAAGACCCTTCTTTCAGAGTGGAAACAGATCGCGAATCGGGCCAGTTGATTATTTCGGGAATGGGTGAATTGCACCTCGATATTATCGTTGATCGAATGAAACGTGAGTTCGGTGTTGATGCGAACATTGGCAAGCCGCAGGTCTCTTATCGCGAAACAATTCGTAGTGTTGTGGAGCAAGAGGCAAAGTTTGTTCGGCAAACAGGCGGTCGAGGTCAGTTCGGGCATGTATGGATCAGATTGGCGCCTTACCGAGATTCCGCTGGAGAATTTGCTTACGATTTTTCGGATGAAATTACAGGTGGGGTTGTTCCCAAGGAATACATCCCCGCGGTAAATAAAGGAATCCAAGAACAAATGCGCAACGGTGTTGTTGCCGGCTACCCGCTCATCGGTATCAAAGCAACATTATATGATGGGTCTTTCCACGAAGTTGATTCCTCCGAAATGGCGTTTAAGATCGCCGGATCCATGGCACTGCGAGAGGGCGCTATGAATGCCGATGCCGTGTTGTTGGAACCGGTGATGAAGGTAGAAGTGGTCACGCCTGAGGAGCATATGGGGGATGTGGTCGGCGATCTCAGTCGCCGCAGAGGTTTGATCTCTGGGATGGACGAGACCGCCGCAGGCAAAGTAATTCGCGCCGAAGTGCCGCTGGCGGAAATGTTTGGTTATTCGACCGACCTGCGCTCTGCGACTCAAGGACGGGCGACTTACACCATGGAATTTAGTGACTACGGCGAAGTGCCTTCTGCCCTGACCAATAAGATGATCAACCGGTAGCCGGGATCTTTGGGCTGCCGGCTCATTAGCCGGATAACGCGAATTAGTAAACGAACGGATGAAAAACAGGATTAATTAATCATGGCCAAAGCTAAATTTGAAAGAACCAAACCGCACGTAAACGTTGGGACAATTGGTCACGTTGACCATGGTAAAACGACACTCACGGCGGCATTGACAAAGGTATGTGCGGAGAAGTTTGGTGGAGAGCTAAAGGCATTTGACCAGATAGACAACGCTCCTGAAGAACGCGCACGTGGTATTACGATTGCGACTTCTCATGTTGAGTACGAGAGCCCTAGCCGGCACTACGCTCACGTTGATTGCCCTGGCCACGCAGATTATGTAAAGAACATGATCACCGGTGCTGCGCAAATGGACGGAGCGATTTTAGTTGTATCTGCGGCTGATGGCCCGATGCCACAAACACGCGAGCATATTCTTTTATCTCGTCAGGTTGGTGTACCGCGTATTGTTGTTTTCATGAACAAAGCGGACATGGTAGACGACGAAGAGCTTTTGGAGCTTGTAGAGATGGAGGTTCGCGAACTTCTGGACGTATACGAATTTCCTGGTGACGACACGCCGATCATTATCGGCAGTGCGTTGAAAGCTTTAGAAGGTGATGAAGGTTACGCGGACAAGGTTGCTGAATTGGTTGAGGCATTGGACTCATATATTCCTGAGCCTGAGCGTGCGGTTGACCAGCCTTTTCTGATGCCGATTGAAGACGTTTTTTCGATTGCTGGCCGCGGCACGGTAGTGACTGGTCGTATTGAGCGCGGCATCGTGAAAGTGGGTGATGAGATTCAGATTGTTGGTGTTAAGGATTCAACGAGCACAACGTGTACGGGTGTTGAGATGTTCCGTAAGTTGCTTGACGAGGGTCGGGCAGGTGAGAACGTTGGTGTGTTGTTGCGAGGTACCAAGCGTGACGAGGTTGAGCGTGGGCAGGTGCTTTCTAAGCCTGGCGCAATTACGCCGCATACGAAGTTTGAAGCCGAAGTTTATGTATTGGGCAAAGATGAAGGTGGTCGTCATACGCCATTTTTCAAAGGATATCGTCCGCAATTTTACTTCCGCACAACGGATGTAACGGGCGCCTGTGAGTTGCCTAAAGACGTTGAGATGGTGATGCCTGGTGACAACGTGAATATGGTTGTTGAGCTGATCTGCCCAATTGCGATGGATGAAGGTTTGCGTTTTGCGATCCGCGAAGGCGGCCGCACGGTTGGTGCGGGTGTTGTTGTGAAGGTGATCGACTAGGCAAAGCGGTCAAAGCGCAGACGCCGGGAGTATGGTTAAGCGGCGAATTAAAAAACGAGTTTATCCGCTTCCCAACGGTTGCACGCATCTCCCCACATCGGTATAGTGCGCGTCCGCTTTCGGGGTGACTCGATGTAGAGAAGCGGGAGATACAGAACGCAGGCAAGGCAGTGGCGATGGACAGGTTTTGGCCATCACCGCTGGAGAGGGCAAATCCGCGAGTGATAAGTTCGTGGTTCACAATCTTTTTGCGCCTTAGGCTTAATGCTTTCGGTCGGGTTCTTTAACAGAAGTAGCGCCAGCTGCAAACTAGAACGACCTGCCGTCCAGCAGACAATGGGCGCAGTGACTGGTCTAAGCTGGAACACCGTAATTTGGGATTGGAGTACGTGTAGGTGCAAAACCAACGCATTCGAATTCGCCTCAAGGCGTTCGATCACCGTTTAATAGACGTATCCACACAGGAAATTGTGGATACCGCGAAGCGCACTGGAGCGCAGGTCAAAGGGCCGATTCCTTTGCCTACGCGTAAAGAGCGTTTCACAGTATTGGTCTCGCCTCACGTGAATAAAGACGCCAGAGACCAATATGAAATACGGACCCACAAGCGTCTTTTAGACATTGTTGAGCCGACAGAGAAGACCGTTGACGCGCTGATGAAGCTCGATCTAGCGGCTGGAGTAGAAGTACAGATTAGTTTGAACTAACGCGATTGCACCGAGGGCCAAGAAAGGGCGGGTCGGTTAGCGTGATGATGCAAATTCACCGATAGATGGCTTTCGATGAATTTAAGAACAAGGCCCCGATAGGGGGCCACTGATAGGCGCAAGTCTAAGCTCAGTCCTTCTGAGCCCAGCAACAGAAAGCTGAGGCCCGTTGAAGGAGTGAGTTTTTGCGCTCTGATAAGAGCCAAAAGGCTTTTTGAATTTGACCAGGGATAAGACCAATGGCGATTGGATTGGTAGGAAAAAAATCGGGCATGACCCGTATTTTCACTGAGGATGGCGACTCGGTTGCAGTGACCGTGATTGAAGCGGCGCCAAATCGAGTGACTCAGATTAAGACCGACGAAACCGACGGTTATATTGCGGTTCAGGTTACCGCTGGCGAGCGCAAACAGAATCGGGTGCGAAAGCCTCAGGCTGGGCATTATGCCAAAGCGAACACAGGTGCTGGGCGTGGACTATGGGAGTTCCGCCTTGCCGATGTCAGCGGAATCGAGTTGGGCTCTGAGTTGGGCGTAGACCAATTTGCGGTTGGTCAAAAGATTGACGTTCAGGGGGTCTCGAAAGGTAAAGGATTTGCCGGTGGTATAAAGCGCTGGAATTTTTCTCACCAAGACAACACCCACGGCAACTCAATTTCGCATCGCGCGCCAGGATCTATCGGCCAGTGCCAGACCCCCGGTCGGGTTTTCAAAGGTAAGAAGATGGCTGGGCATATGGGTGCGGCAAAAGTGACGACACAGAATTTAGAAGTGGTGCAAATAGACACCGACAAGAATTTATTGTTGGTGAAGGGTGCTGTTCCAGGATCGGCCGGGGGAGACGTGTTTATTCGTGCTTCCGTGAAGGCCCGAAGCGGAGGGACTGGTAATGAATCTTAACTTGGCTGCTGATGGCGGTAGCGTTGAAATATCGGACGTTACCTTTGGTAGGGAATTTAATGAGCCGCTCGTGCATCAGGTTGTGGTCGCTCATATGGCAGCGGCTCGGCAGGGAAGTCGTGCACAGAAGACGCGTTCTGAAGTCAGTGGCGGTGGTCGTAAGCCTTGGCGTCAGAAAGGCACGGGTCGTGCTCGAGCCGGCACTATCCGCTCGCCCATATGGCGCGGCGGCGGTGTTACTTTTGCAGCGCGGCCTCAAGACCATTCGACGAAGGTCAATCGGAAAATGTACCGGGGTGCGCTCCGTTGTATCGTTTCGGAACTGATACGCCAAGGACGGTTAGTGGCCGTGGATGAATTCAACGTCGGTGAGCCGAAGACGAAGACGCTTTTGCAGCAGTTGAAGACCCTAGAATTGTCTAGCGTTTTGATTGTTACCCAGGAAGTTGAGCAAAACCTTTATTTGGCCGCGCGCAATGTGAAGGGTGTCGACGTTCGCGACGTACACGGTATCGATCCGGTTAGTCTGATCAGTCACGATAAGGTGTTGATTACCGTGGGCGCGCTTAAGCAACTCGAGGAGGCGTTGGCATGAATCCTGAAAGAATGTTTATTGTTCTGCGCGAACCTCATATCTCAGAGAAGGTTGCGATCCTAGGCGATAAAGCCAACCAGTACGCTTTTAAAGTGGCTGTCGACGCCACTAAAGCTGAGATTCGAGAGGCTGTCGAAACGCTATTTAAGGTGGGAGTGGTCAAGGTGACGACTGCCAATGTTAAAGGCAAGGTCAAGCGGAACGCGCGTGGTGAAACCCGCAGAAAGAATTGGAAAAAAGCATATATCACTGTAGCCGAGGGACAAGAACTCGATTACATGGTTGCGGAATAAGCGGCTAGGCGAGGTTAGGAAAGTTAAATGGCTGTTGTAAAATCTAAACCGACTTCACCAGGGCGCCGATTTGTCGTCCAAGTTGTAGATAAGACCCTGCATAAGGGAGCGCCCTATAAAGGCTTGCTGGAGCCTCAAAGCAAAAGTGGCGGTCGTAATAACGCAGGCCGTATTACCACTCGGCATCGTGGCGGCGGGCACAAGCAGCACTACCGGATTATAGATTGGAAGCGTAATAAAGATGGCATCCCATCAGTTGTGGAACGTATCGAGTACGATCCTAACCGGACGGCACATATTGCGTTAGTCAAGTACGCCGATGGAGAGCGCAGATACATCATTGCGCCTAAAGGGGTGGTTGCAGGTGACGCGCTCATGAGCGGCCCAAGTTCCCCCATCAAGCCAGGTAACGCGATGGCTTTGCGTAATGTGCCAGTGGGTTCGGTGGTGCATTGTGTTGAATTGAAGCCCGGCAAAGGGGCTCAAATGGTGCGCAGCGCGGGCGGGTCGTGTCAGCTAGTCGCTCGAGAGGGCACTTATGCGACTCTTCGCATGCGATCCGGTGAAATGCGCCGCGTCCTCAGCGAGTGCAGGGCGACCCTCGGCGAAGTGGGAAATAGTGAGCACAATTTAGGATCGTTAGGTAAGGCTGGGGCGACCCGGTGGCGCGGTCGTCGACCGACGGTACGTGGCGTGGCGATGAACCCAGTTGATCATCCGCATGGCGGAGGAGAGGGTAAGACCTCCGGTGGTCGGCATCCGGTCACACCTTGGGGTGTGCCGACGAAAGGTCATAAGACTAGAAAAAACAAGCGAACCGACAGCCTAATTGTACGCCGTCGCGGTAAACGTTAGACGTAGACGCAGGGACAGGAGAGAGCTAAGTGCCAAGATCGTTATTTAAGGGACCGTTTATAGACACCCACCTGATGAAGAAGGTGGAGGTTGCTGCGGCGAACAATGAGCGTCGTCCGATTAAGACATGGTCACGCCGGTCGATGATTGTGCCGGAGATGGTTGGGTTGACTATTGCAATCCACAACGGTCGGCAACATGTGCCAGTTTTAGTGAACGAAGATATGGTGGGTCATAAGTTGGGCGAATTTGCCCCAACACGGACCTATCGGGGTCACTCAGCGGACAAGAAAGCAAAGCGGTAACGCTTTAAACGAGAGATAGGAAGGAATGATGGAAGTCAGTGCTACGGCTAACCGGCTCAGAATCTCAGCTCAAAAGGCACGTCTCGTTGCTGATCAGGTGCGCGGTCGGCCGGTTGCTGAGGCGCTGGATATTTTGAATTTCAGTACTAAGAAAGGTGCTGTTTTGGTTCGAAAGGTTGTTGAGTCAGCGATTGCAAATGCTGAAAACAACGAAGGGGCGGATGTTGACGAGTTGATGGTGTCAGAGATTTTTGTCAATGAAGGCCTCACGATGAAACGCATTCGTCCACGCGCCAAGGGGCGAGCGGATAGAATTTTGAAGCGGTCGAGTCACATCACTGTGACTGTGTCCGACGTATAAACAAATATTGAGATAAGTATGGGTCAAAAAGTACATCCGACTGGGATTCGCTTGGGTATTGTCAAAGATCACACGTCAGTGTGGTATGCGGAAAAAGACAACTATGCGAATTATTTGATCAGTGACTTGGAAGTTCGCGACTTTTTGCGCAAGCGACTAGCCGATGCCTCGATCAGCAGGATCGACATTCAGCGTCCTGCGCAGACAGCGCGGCTGACGATTCATACCGCTCGTCCTGGGATTGTCATTGGCAAGAAGGGTGAAGATGTGGAGCGGTTGCGTGTGGAGTTGGCCAAGCGCATGGGAATGCCTGTGCATGTCAATATCGAAGAGATACGCAAGCCCGAGCTGGATGCATTGTTGGTGGCTCAGAACGTTGCGCAGCAGTTGGAGCGTCGGGTGCAGTTTCGTCGGGCAATGCGCCGAGTGATCCAGAATGCGATGCGACTGGGCGCCGAGGGTATAAAGGTCCGTGTTGCTGGACGTCTTGGTGGTGCAGAGATCGCGCGGTCTGAGGTCTATCACGAAGGTCGGGTCCCGCTGCATACGTTACGAGCAGATATTGATTATGCAACCGCTGAGGCACTCACGACCTATGGGATCTTGGGTATCAAGGTCTGGATTTTCAAGGGTGAAGTGATCGCGGGTGCAGAAACAGCAAGCGCACAATAAACGAGTTAGTGGGCGTATAGGGTCCGGAAAGCATTATGTTACAGCCGAAAAGAACTAAATTTAGAAAGATGCACAAAGGCCGCAATCGCGGCTTGGCCGAGCGTGGTAGCAAGGTCAGTTTTGGTGAATATGGACTCAAGGCTATTGGCCGTGGGCGGCTTACCGCTCGCCAAATTGAGGCCGGTAGACGGGCGATGGTGCGTCATATCAAGCGTGGTGGTAAGACTTGGATAAGGGTATTTCCGGATAAGCCGATTACGAAAAAGCCCCTAGAAGTTCGGCAGGGTAAAGGCAAGGGCAGCGTTGAGTACTGGGTAGCGCAGATCCAGCCGGGTCGTGTGCTCTACGAGATGGAAGGGGTTTCCGAAGAGTTGGCACGCGAAGCATTTGCGTTAGCTGCTGCGAAGCTGCCCTTTAAAACCGTATTTGTTAAACGGACGGCATTGTAATGAAAGCGCAGGAGTTAAGAGAAAAGTCAGTCGACGAGCTGAATGTTGAGTTGTTGCGTTTGCGTCGAGAAGAATTTGTGTTGCGGATGCAGGTGGCCAGCGGTCAGATTGGTCAAAGTCATATGGTTAAAGAACTGCGCCGGGACGTCGCCCGCGTGAAAACGCTAATGAAGGAGAAGGCTAATGACTGAAGCCGTTGAAACGCGTCAGTCCAACCCGCGTACGATTTCCGGGGTTGTCGTCAGTGACAAGATGGAAAAGACGATCACCGTTCGCGTCGAGCGCCGGGTAAAGCACCCGGTGTACGGCAAGTACGTGCGTAAGTCGTCGAAGTTACACGCTCATGATGAGGATAACACCTGCAAAGTGGGAGACACGGTTACGGTGGTCGAATGTAGGCCGCTGGCAAAAACAAAGACATGGATGCTCAAAAGTGTCGATGATCGAGCAGGCGGAGTCTAAGCAGCCATGATTCAGACAGAAACCATGTTGGAGATCGCCGATAACAGTGGCGCCCGGAAGGTGCAGTGCATCAAAGTATTGGGTGGCTCTAAGCGGCGTTATGCAGGTATTGGAGACATCATCAAGGTGACCGTTAAAGAGGCTATCCCGCGCGGGCGGGTGCGCAAAGGTCAGGTGATGAATGCGGTGGTAGTGCGGACGCGCAAAGGGGTTCGTCGTCCCGACGGGTCTTTGATAAAGTTTGATCAAAACGCGGC
>Ga0209715_1001058_pt1 | contig 22761 bp, 17 predicted proteins | sample COGITO_mtgs_1205_2_FD_184809 | JGI IMG/M metagenome (GOLD analysis project Ga0209715, IMG submission 184809) | Pelagic marine microbial communities from North Sea - COGITO_mtgs_120503 (SPAdes) (version 2) | ecosystem: Environmental > Aquatic > Marine > Epipelagic ... | reverse complement strand
CAGCACCAAACCCACTAATAAGCCCATGACCATCCAGATATTTTGGGCGTCTAAACCAAATGAATTTCCTTTGAGTACCGCCGCACTGTCTCCTTTCAACAGGCTGTTAATGACCTCAAAACCTTCTCCGTACAGGGGTGGAATAAGATAGATGAGCACCCCCAGTAGGCTTCCGCCCACTAACATTCTATGTAGGGGTTTTGGTATGCGGTCAAAGCCTTTTTGCGCGTATTCGTAGACAGTGGTAAAGTAAATGGAGGTGGCTCCTGCAACCACTCCTAAGATTAAGAAATAGGGAACGTCGGACAGCTGAAAGGCATCGGCCAGTTTTACTGGCAAAAGTATGTCTGAGCCAAAGAAAAAATAAGAGGTGATTATGGCAGTGATGGAGGCAAGTAGTAGGGGCAATAGGGAAACCATGGTGAGTTGCAGGCTAAAGACTTCTATTGCGAATATAATGGCGGCTATGGGTGCTTTAAAAATGGAAGACATGGCGCCTGCTGCTGCACAACCAATCAGTAAATTTCGGGTGGATTGGTTCATGTGAAACAGCCGGGCTATATTGGCGCTAATGGCTGCACCGGTAGCTACTGTAGGCCCTTCCAGTCCTACCGATCCTCCAAAACCCACTGTGATGGGTGCGGTGAGAACGGAGCCAAACATTTGGTAGCGTTTCATAAGACCTTTTCTCTTGGCCATGGCGAAGAGGGTGGAGGGTATGCCGTGGCTTACTTTTTGTCTAATGCCATATTTGATAATCACATACACCAATCCCAATCCCAGTAGGGGAAATACAAAGTAAAACGCCTGGTGGTAGTACTGAACCAAACGGCCCTCTAAGAGGTGTTGGAAAAAGTGGGTGGCATTTTTCAGCACCACAGCACCTACTCCTGAAGTAAATCCAATGAGCATGCTTAGCAGGTATATAAACTGCTTGTTGCTAATGTGTTTGGCCCGCCAAATGAGAAAGCGGGTGAGGCCATTTTTTTTCTTTGCTTCCATATTAGGGCTCCCCTTAGAAGCCTTTTTTATAGCTAAAGCCTTTTACTGGGCTTTGTGTGCCTTGCTGTCTAGAAAAAGCTCGTCTAATTGGGCTTGGTCTAGGGCTGCTGGTGCGTCTATCATGACGTCTCTTCCTGCATTGTTTTTCGGAAAGGCAATAAATTCTCTGATGGTTTCTTGTCCGCCAAGAATAGCCACCAAACGGTCTAGGCCAAAAGCCAATCCTCCGTGTGGGGGTGCGCCATACTCAAAGGCGTCCATGAGGAATCCAAATTGTGCCTTGGCTTCTGCTTCGCTAAAGCCCAGAAGGGCCAACATTTTTGATTGGGTGTTCTTGTCGTGAATTCTAATGGAGCCTCCACCAATTTCGTTTCCATTTAATACCAAGTCATAGGCATTTGCGTTCACTGCAGCTGGATCCGTGTCTAATAGGGCCAAATGTTCTGGCTTTGGCGCAGTAAATGGGTGGTGCATGGCGTGAAAATGACCTGTTTCCGGGTCTTTTTCTAAGAGCGGGAAATCTATGACCCACAATGGTGCAAACACTTTGGGGTCTCTTAGGCCTAGTCTTGTGGCCATTTCCATTCTAAGTGCAGATAGCTGGGCTCTGGTGGTGTCTGTGTCTCCAGAGAGTACACAAATAAGGTCTCCTGCTTGGGCGTTTGTGGCTTTTGCCCATGCAGCCAAGTCTTCTTGGTCGTAAAATTTATCTACAGAAGATTTATAGCTGCCGTCTTCATTACAACGTGCATAAACGAGGCCTTTCGCACCTACTTGAGGTCTTTTAACCCAGTCAATCAGGGCGTCTATTTCTTTTCGGGTGTAGTTGTTTGCGCCTGGAATGGCAATTCCCACCACCAATTCAGCGGCGTTAAATACCGGAAATTCTCTGTGTTGTGCCAAGGCATTTAATTCAGCGAACTCCATCCCAAAACGAATGTCTGGTTTGTCATTACCATAAGTTTTCATGGCATGCGCATAGGTCATTCGCGGGAATGATGTAATGTCTATTCCGTGAATTTCACGGAGCAAATGCTTGGTAAGGCCTTCGAATACATTTAAAATATCCTCTTGGGTTACAAAGGCCATTTCACAGTCTATCTGTGTGAATTCTGGTTGGCGGTCTGCCCTTAAATCTTCATCTCTAAAGCACTTCACTATTTGAAAGTACTTGTCCATTCCTCCCACCATGAGCAGTTGCTTAAAGGTTTGAGGAGATTGTGGTAGGGCGTAAAATTGTCCCGGATTCATGCGGCTTGGCACCACAAAATCCCTGGCCCCTTCTGGGGTAGATTTAATTAAATAAGGGGTTTCAATATCTATAAATCCTTGGTCTGAAAGGAATTTTCTCACTTCCATAGACACCTTGTGCCTAAAGATGAGGTTCTCCTTGACAGGATTTCTTCTAATGTCTAAATAGCGGTATTTGGCCCTCAATTCTTCTCCTCCGTCTGTTTGGTCTTCAATGGTGAATGGCGGGGTCTTGGATTTGTTGAGCACTTTGAGTTCCTTGACCAATATTTCTATGGCTCCGGTAGGCATTTGTGGGTTGGCATTGTCTCTAGCAATTACCTCTCCTGTAATGTTTATTACGGTCTCTCTGCCCAGCTCTTTTGCGGCTTGTAACAATTCTGGAGCACTGCGCTCTGCGTCAAATATAAGTTGTGTTATGCCGTATCGGTCTCTGAGGTCTACCCAGCCAATAAATCCTTTATCCCTTACTTTTTGAACCCATCCACTTAAGTGAACGGTTTGTCCTATTTCTTTTGCGCTTAAGGCGCCGCAGTGGTGACTTCTATACATGCTTGCTAATCTATGGGGGCAAATTTAATAAGTTAAGTAAAGCAAAGTGTTTTTGGGCCGTGTTTTTATTTGATTTTTTACACCTATTTGCAGCGATAAATTTAATTAATGAGCTGTAAAACATGCCTTTACATGGTTAATGTAAATAAATTGTAAACAAAATGTTTTATTATTGTAAAACTTTTATTAACTTCATTTCTTTAGAAAACAAATAACATCCCTATGAAAAATATCATTTTAAGTCTGGCAGCAGTGATTTCTTTTAGTGCTTTTGCGCAGCAACCTAAGGAAACTATCTATGAAAAAAAAGGGCCACTTGTTGCGGCTACCATGTTTCATGAAAATGGGACCATAGCACAGAAGGGTACTTACTTAAATGGAAAATTACACGGTGAATGGGTGATGTTCAACGATCAAGGAGATAAATTGGCTCATGGAAGTTATGCCTTGGGCGTTAAAACGGGTAAGTGGTTGTTTTGGCAAGAAAACACTTTAAAAGAAGTAGATTTTATCAACAATAAAATGGCTGCTATAACGCAGTGGAACAATAAAGGGACGGTAGTGTTAAATAAGTAAGTCCCCTGACCTAACGACTACAAAAAAGGCCTCCCATTGGGAGGCCTTTTTTTATGGTTTCTTTTAGTGATTAGGCTTTTATTTCTGCCACAACGCGGCTTTTGTAAAGTCCTATTTTAATGCGGTAGCTAATAAAGAAGAGCACCGGTACTATGATCAGGGTAAGGAAGGTCGCAACAATTAATCCAAAGATAACCGTCCAAGCCAAGGGCCCCCAGAAGATCACATTGTCTCCTCCTATGTATATTTTTGGGTCTAGGCTGGTAAACAGAGAAAAGAAATCTATGTTTAGTCCTATAGCCAATGGAATGAGTCCCAGTACGGTAGTGATGGCTGTAAGTACTACAGGTCTTAACCTGGCTTTACCTGCTTTAATAATAACAGATTTTATATCTGGCTGTGACAGCAATTGGTTGTCTTCAATGCCGTGCTGTACTTTAAAACGATCAATAAGTAATTGGGTGTAATCTAATAGCACCACCCCGTTATTCACTACAATTCCTGCCAGAGAAATAATGCCCACCATGGTCATCATGATCACAAAACTCCATCCGGTGAGAATTAATCCGTAGAACACCCCAATGAAGCTCAAGAAAATAGCAATCATGATAATGAGGGGTTTGGAAATACCACCAAATTGGAAGATCAACAAGAGCATAATAAGGCCCAAACCTGAAAAGAAAGCCCCCATTAAAAAGGCCATTTGCTTGTTTTGTTCTTCAATCTGTCCGGTGTAATCTATGCGAATGTCCTCTGGAATAGCGTGGTAATTTTGCATTTGTGCTTGAATTTCATTCACAATAGCTTGCGCGTCTGTAAATCCAGGCTCTAAACCAGAATAGATTGTCACGACCCTTTTGCTGTCTCTGTGTTTAATGGCAGAGAAAGCAGCGGTGTTTTTTTGCGTGCTTACAGCAGACACAGGGATTTCTTTAATACGTCCTGTAGCCTGGTCTCTAAAGATAATGTTTTGATTAAAAAGGGCGCTTTTGTTGTAACGCAGGTCTTCTTTAAAACGCACATTAATGTCGTAATCTTCACCGTCTTCCTTATAAACACCCGCTTTTTCTCCAAAAAGAGAGCGTCTCAATTGCATTCCTACTTGGCCTACCGCTACACCTAATGTTCCGGCTTTTTCACGATCTACCCTCACTATCATAGCAGGCTTCCCTTTGTTTACGTCTATCTTGAGTTCTGCAATACCAGGTATATTCTTAGTGTTAATATAGTTGCGCATTTTCTCTGCAGAGAGAATTAATGCGTCGTAGTCCGATCCTTCTAATTCTATGTTAATCGGATAACCTGCTGGTGGTCCGTTTTCATCTTTTTCAACGGAAATAGCCACACCAGGATAGACCCCTTTAAGGGTTTCTTGTACTTGTTTTCTAAGTACTTCTGTATCCATTCCCCTGCGGTATTTGAACTCCCTCATAGAGGCGGTAATTTTCCCTCTATGGGGCATTTCTGCACTAGAACCACCGTCTGTTTGTGGGTTTCCAGCGCCTTCTCCTACCTGAGACACACTGGCCTCTACCAAGAAATTGTACCCCTTGTCTAATTGTTCTGGAGCGTTGAGTACTTCAGCCACTCTTTTTTCAATGTCTTTGGTGATGGTATTGGTTTTCTCAATGTCTGTACCCTGTGGGTATTCTATATAGACAATGATTTGGTTTGGGGTATTGTTTGGAAAGAACTCAATATTGGTTCTTCCAGCCCCTACTGACATACCAAAAAACATAAAAGCAGAAAGGAGGAGCAGTACCGTAGAACCAAAATACCAATAGACATTTTTCCCCGTTAAGGCCCTTTTTAGTTGTCTTTCATACCAGTTTTCAAAACGCACCAAACTGCCTGCTTGGAATTTATTGGCCCATCTTTTAATCCCGTATTTGTATGCCCAAAACAAGGCAGCTGTCAGGATCATTAAAGTTCCCAAGCCTCTCATAGCACCGCCAAATACAAGAATAAATAGCCCAAAACCACCCAGTATTAGAGAGATTCTAATGAGCTGTTTGCGACTCAATTCTTTGTCGCCTACTTCCATAAATTTAGACACCAACATGGAGTTCATAAAGATGGCTACAAATAGAGAAGATCCGAGCACCACAGATAAGGTGATGGGGAAATAAATCATGAACTGTCCAAATATTCCAGGCCATAGTCCAAGGGGCACAAAGGCGGCCACTGTTGTAGCGGTAGAAATAATAATAGGAAAGGCAATTTCACTAATCCCTTGTTTGGCCGCTTGAACCCTAGGAACCCCTTCAGACATGAGTCGGTACACATTTTCTACCACAACAATTCCGTTGTCTACAAGCATTCCAAGTCCCATAATGAGTCCAAATAGAATCATGGTGTTTAAGGTGTATCCCAATAGAGAGAGTACCACAAAGGACATAAACATAGACATGGGTATGGCAAAGCCAACAAACAAGGCATTTCTAAAGCCCAAGAAAAACATCAATACGGTAACCACTAATAGGATACCAAAAATAATGTTGTTCACCAGATCGTCTACCTGATTTAAGGTTCTAGAAGAAGAGTCATTGGTAATGACAACTTCTAAATCTTTGGGGAAATAATTGTCTTGCGCTTGGGCAACGATCATTTTAATTTCGTCTGCAGCTTGGATCATATTTTTTCCGGCCCTTTTCTTTACTTCTAGCATTACCACACTTTGGCCTTCTTTTCTAGCATAAGTGGTCTTTTCTTTGTCTTTAAAAGTAATATTGGCCACATCCCTAAGGTATACGGCCCCATTTTCAGATTTAATGATAAAGTTTTCTAGGGCTTCAGGTGTTTCTATTTCCCCTATAATTCTGATGGTTCTTCGCTGGCCTGAGTTGACTAAATTACCGGCAGAAAGTGTCATATTTCCATTTCCAATGGCCTGTAAAATGTCGTTAAAACTCACCTTAGAAGCCATCATTTTGTAGACGTCTACAGCTATTTCCACCTCTTTTTCTTGAGCACCTCTTATGTCTACCTTTTTAATCTGAGGAAGGTCTTCTATTAGGTCTTCTAAATATTCTCCATAATCTTTAAGCTTCTCTACAGGATAATCTCCTGTGAGGTTAATATTCATAATGGCAATCTCTTCTGAGAGGTTTAAGTCAAACACATTAGGCTCCACTTTTGCTCCGTTAAAAGTAGGCCAGTCCTCAGAAGCTTTTTCAGAATCTACCTCATCTTTGACCTTTTGTTTGGCAGCCTCTACAGAAATGTCCTCGTCAAATTCTACCGTGATTATGGCGTAATCTTCTTGAGAAGTAGAGGTAATCTCCACCACATTAGAGATGTTTTTTAATTTGTCTTCTAGTGGGTCAGTGATCAGACGCTCAATATCTTCTGCGGTATTTCCCGGATAAGGGGTAGAGATATAGATTTTAGTTTCCTTAATTTCGGGGAAATCTTCTCTGGGCATATCAAAATAGGCAGATAGTCCAAGAAAGAAGAAAATACCGATCATGACATAGACTACAGAAGGGTTGTCTATGGCCCATGAAGAGAGTTTAAACTCCTTGTTGATGTTTTTTTGTTGTTTGCTCATGGGTTTAGTTTAAAATTTTAACAGCCTGTGCATCTTTAACACTTCTGGCCCCTTCCTTTATGATTAAGTCTCCAGCACTAATTCCACTGGTGATCTCCACAAAATCTCCCTGTGTTTTTCCTGTGGTGATAATGTGCCTCTTGGCAATAGCTTCCCCATTATTTAATTCTGCTACATAGGCGTATTGTTCCCCAGCAGCATTTTCTGAAATGACAGATTGTGGGATTAATAAGGCGTTTTCATTGGTGTAATCATTGATGTGAACACGGGCATTTAAATTGGGTTTAATTTGTCCGTTGGGGTTTTCTACGGCAATTTCTGCACTAAAAGAACGGTTGTTGGGGTTAATATAATTCCCTGTTTCTCTCACTACAGCATTTACACTGTCTTGTAATACAGGAAAATAAACCCCTGCTTTTTTACCTTTGGTCACAGCACCTAAATAGCCTTCAGGAACGTCTACCTCTATATACATGTTTGAAAGGTTAATGAGCCTAAACACCTCAGATCCGTTTCCAGGGGACACCACCGTTCCTGGGTCTTTTAATACCTGGTCAATCACCCCAGAAAAAGGGGCTGTGATTTGCGCTTTAGCCAGCACTTTTTCTAATTGCAATACGGCATTGGCCTGTGCTTCTGCTTGTGCTTTGGATTGAAGGTATTGAATTTCTGAGCCAATTTTTTGCTCCCACAAAGTAGCCTGTCTTTCAAAAGTAGTCTGTGCTAAAGCAGCTTGTGTTTTAAGTTGGCTCAATTGGTTGCTCATTCCGCCATTATCTATAACAGCCAAAATTTGTCCTTTAGATACGCGCGCGCCTTTTTTTACTTTAACCGTTAATAGCGTACCAGCCATTTCAGGATATAACAAGACATTTTCTCTTGTTTTCACATTGCCTTGAAGGTCTAAATAGTGATTAAACACCTGCGGTTGTACTTCAAAGGTGGTCACTAGAGGCAGGTTTTCATTGGTGTCTAAGTTTGCAATAGCAGCTTCTAAAGCGACCAAATCTGTTTCAATTCCGTTGAGTTGGTTGGTCAGATTGGTTTTCATACTTCTAATAGCCTCGAGATTGCCCGACGCTATAGTCTGGGAAACACTGTTGTTTTCAGATCCGCCACAGGCAACTAATAAGAGGCTTAAGACTAGAATGGAATAGATTTTTTTCATGATATAATTGTAATAGAGGTGAGTTGTTTTATGAGTGATTCAGAGACTGTTTGGCGTTTTTGACGCGACTTTAGGTCCTCTGACTTTGTTATTTTACTTATTGGTTCAGGATTTGTGCTAGGTTTGTCTTTTCATTAATCACGTTAACCATAGCTTCTAAATAGGTTTGCTGGGCAGTGTACAATTGTAATTGCGCCTGTCTAAGGTCAAAACTGCCTGCCAATCCGGCTTTGAATTTAAGCTCATTTTTTTGGGCAATTCTAGCAGCCAATCTTAGATTTTCCTGGGCGGTTCGGTGGTTTTCTACCGCCATGACAAAACTGCTTTTGGCTTGTTCCCATTGTAATCTAATGCCCTCAGATGCTTCCAGTAATTGGGTTTGAGATTTGAGCAGCGCTATCTTAGCTCTTTTAGTACTCGCATCCCTTCTAAATGAACTGAAAATAGGTATTCTGAGGTCTACCCCTAATACAGAAGAGTTAAACCACTGTTGGGATCCGTTTAAAAAAGTAAAAGAATCACTAAAGGCATTGCTGCCGTAATTGATAAAACTATTTAAAGTAGGTAGCGCCCTTGATTTGGCCAATTTGAGTTCCAAAGCACGCTGTTCATTGAGATTGAGGACCAGTTTATAATCTACATTTTGTGTGATCTCTAACGAATTAGCCACAAGACTTAGGTCAGTATGCTGCGTGGCTAAAACATCTAATTTATCTGAAAGTGAACTGGGATTTTCAATAGGAATACCCAAGCTGAGGTTAAAGAGTTGTAGGCTTATTTTTTCTAGTCTAGTAAAATTTCTAAGTTGGCTTTCTACATTGGATAGGGTAATCTGTAACTGCTCTAGCTGCTCTTCTTCTACCAATCCGTTGGCCAAAACCGCTTTGGTTTCAGACACAGATTGTGCCAGGTTGTCTCGGTTGTTGCGCACAATTTTCACCCCTTCTTGCGCCATTAAAGCGTTTCCATAGGCCTGAACCACCATTTTTACTACTTCTTGAGCAGTTTTTTCTTTGTTATTGGCAGAGTAGCGAATAAAAGTTTGTACCGCCTGAACCCCTACAATATAGGAGCCGTCAAAAATTTGTTGGCGTAAGCTCACTGAAGCGGCCGCTTGCTGGGGTTGTCCAAAGACAATAGGCACAAAAGTGCCTGGCTCCCCTCCAGTAAACTCTCCTGGTATAAGCGATACGGGTTGTTCCAATTGGTTGTTGTAGCTCAGTGCAGCCTCTATTTGAGGGAGCCCCCCAGCAATGGTTTCCCATTTTTGTAATTGGGCGTCTCTAATATCCCTAGAGGCATTGATCATTTTATAGTTGTGTTCTAGGGCAAATTCAATGGCTGCTTCTAAACTAAAAGTCTGAGGAACCTCCAAGATTGTTGGATCTTTTTCTTGCGCTTTTGTAGCGCTAAAAAATCCCATTAAAAGGCAAAAAAGTAAAAGTTGTTTCATGTTTAAATATAAAGGGTGTTCGTGTTGTTTTATGTTAAGTATTGGTTTCCAGTATTTTGTTACGAATTTTTGACTTGTATTTTCCTGTTTAAATGCTTTGAGAGTATTTATTTATTGTCATTGATGGTTTCATTTAATATTGACAGGCCTCTGGCAGAGACAATTCCCCTGAGGTGATACTCTAAATAGTGGTCCATAATTTGAACCATTCCATTGAGTGATGCAGGAAATAGGTCTACATTTTTTATGGCATTTACACCAGAAAAGTAAATTCTAACAATAAAATCTGGGTCTAAGTTTTCCCTGTAAATGCCCTCAGAAATTCCTTTTTGGAGGTTTTTTAAAATACAGTTTTGCATCATGTTAAACTGTCTTTCTTGGAGGACCTTAAAGGTTTTGGGATAGTACTTTTGCAGCTGGTATTGGGGAGAAGATCGCTCGTCTTTTAGGTGCACCATCACATAGCGTTTCATTTCATACATTTCCTCAATGGGGTTTTTCCCTAAGGTGCATATATGGTCTACCCCACAACTAATGAAGTCAAAAAGTTGATTGGTACAAGCGTCTACAAGCTCACTTTTGTTATTAAAAAAAGTGTAGATGGTTTTCTTAGACATGCCCATTTCCCCGGCCAATTGGTCCATAGTCACGGTTTTAAATCCGTGGGTCAGGAACAAATCTGTCGCTTTCTCTAAGAGGGCTTCTTTCATATTAATGGGCGCCAAAAGGCTTTTGAAGGCTGTTTATTTCCCCTATTTTGGCGTGCAAATATACAAACGGAAACTGTAAAAACAATTAAAGTTTCCAAAGTTTTTTATATAATTCATTTAAAGGCCTTATTTTTGAGCAAAAATGCCCCTATGCAAGCTGTCTCAGATTATCAAAAAGCCTTTTTAACCTACCTTGAATCACAATCTTTTTTAAAAGAGCCTGAAAATTTATACGCCCCCATTTCATATATTATGGGATTGGGGGGCAAGCGCTTGAGGCCCGTTTTAGCCCTTATGGGTTGTGACGCTTATGCTGCGCCCATTCAAAAAGCCATGCCTGTGGCGTTGGCAATAGAAGTATTCCATAATTTTTCTTTGGTGCATGACGACATTATGGACCAGGCACCGCTGAGAAGGGGTTTTGAGACAGTGCACGAAAAGTGGGACTTAAATACGGGAATTCTATCTGGAGACGCCATGCTTATAATGGCCTACCAAGCATTGGAAGGCTACGAATCTCCTGTGTTCAAATCCCTCACTAAAATGTTTTCTAAAACGGCTTTAGAAGTTTGTGAAGGCCAACAATTGGATGTAGATTTTGAAACCATGGAAACGGTAGCAGAAGAAACCTATTTAAAAATGATTGGTTTAAAAACAGCTGTTTTAGTGGCTGGTGCGCTGAAAATGGGTGCTATGGTTGCAGGAGCGCCTCAGGAAGAGCAAGATAAAATGTATTCTTTTGGCATGCTTTTAGGTTTGGCGTTTCAGATACAAGACGACTATTTAGACGCCTTTGGAAATCCAAAAAACTTTGGAAAAACTGTGGGTGGAGACATTACAAACAATAAGAAAACCCTCATGTATATTAAGGCGCTCGAACTTGGCACCCCTGCCCAGCAAAAATCTTTAAAAGATTTATATAGCCTACAGCCCCAAGACCCCACCCATAAAATTGCAGAAGTCAAAGCCTTATTTGATGTGACGGGAGCTGCAAAAGCCATGCAAGATAGTATTGTCAGTTACACAGACAATGCTTTTGAGGTTTTGAATACTATGGCTATCACAGAAGCTAAGAAGCAGTTGCTTAAAGATTTTGGGGTGCAGCTTATGGGAAGGAGTTCTTAATTAAAACTACGGCCCAATACCCTAAAGAACGCTTTGGTAAAACGCCATTTGTCTGCCGCACTCATAATGTAGAGTTCTTGAAAGAAGTGGGTTTCTTGGGATAAAAATTTTAAGATAAGCGGTGCAGACCTTCTCTTGAAAAGGCCCTCAAAAATGGCTTTACCACGGCTGTTGTCAGAAGCCAATACCTCTAAAAGAATATGATCGTACCACCAAAAACGGTCTTTGGAAGGGAATTGATCTAAAGGTTTCCCCTTTTTTAAATAGGCCACTAATTTAGGAATTTGTTTCTGGGTATTACTAAAGGTAAAACCGGTAGAAGGTTTGGACCACCCACCAGCGGTACCTATATGCAGTAAGTGCGGGGTATTGAATTGCTCAAAAGGATAGCAGGTCATGGGAATACTGCCCGCTTCAGTGTCATTAATTTCGTAGTCTCCTGCTTTAATCTCTTCTAAATAAGCAACAATAGCAGCTTCGTAGACTTCTTTTTTTAATCGGTCTTTTGAGAATAAGGTATATTCTACCAGCGCAGTTGTTGTACTGGTAGGCAGCACATACATAAAGCGCGTATTTCCTTTTTGAGCCACCCTAAAGTCCATGAAAGTGGCCATTTCAGGCTTAAATATGGGATTTTGTGTGCGCACAAACCAACCCACAAAATGCTGTTGTAATACAGGAAAGCGGTTCTGAGCCAAAAGGGGTTTATAATCAAAAATACTGTTGAATACCCTTGGAGCGATATAGGTTCCGGATGTGGTGGTCACTTTAGTATGCCCATTTTTCAGGAAGCCTGCAGTTTCTGTGGAGGCAGATGCCGCAGGGGAAACAGGGCTAATTTCGGTGACTTCTTCTAATACAAAATGACAATTCGGACTATGGGCCAAGCCCTTTTTCATAGCCTCGTAAAAGGTGGCACCTTTCAGCATCTTGTATTTGTAGGGTAAAATTGGGCTGGGAGCCAGTTGGTCGTTTTCACTCACACCAATCAAAGACCAATCGCGGCAGATGAGAGCCTCCAGAGGCCCTTCGTTTTTTTCCCAAAAACACCAAGTGCGGTCGTTGGCTTCTTTGGGGTCTTTGTCTAAGATCAATATGCGTTTGTCAGAAAAAAACGGGTCTAATGCCATGGCGTTCGCCAGCATGAGACCAGCTGCCCCTGCACCCACAATAATGTAGTCGTATATTTGAGTCTCTTTCACGCCAATGCAAGATAGCTAACTTTCTGCAGAAGTGTCAAAAATTCCAGTCAGATTTAAATTTTTAGGCTTGTCTAAATAATTATTTGGAAACTTATAACTATTTTTACACTATGAAACGAAAAATAAGCCCTTCAGAAGAAGATTATCTCAAGGCCATTTACCATAAAACAACTGCAGACGCCCCCGTGGTAAGCACCACTTTGCTGGCAGAAGAAATGGGGGCTAAACCCAGTTCTGTGACAGACATGGTGCAGCGTCTCTCTGAGAAATCCCTGGTAATTTACCAGAAATACAAAGGGGTCAAACTCAGCGACACAGGCAATACCAAGGCCCTTTCCATCATTAGAAAACACCGGTTATGGGAAGTTTTTTTAGTCAATAAACTGCATTTTTCGTGGGATCAGGTACACGATATTGCGGAACAATTAGAACACATTCAATCGGAAGCACTCACGGATCGTTTGGCGTCTTTTCTAGGACACCCTAAAACAGATCCACACGGAGACCCCATACCCACTAAAGAAGGAAACATACAATCCCAAAAGAAAACTCTCCTAAACCAAGCCCCCCTTCATACTCCATGCGTTTGTGTTGGAGTAGAAGATTCTAGCGCCCCATTCTTGCAATTTTTAGACAAGTTTAATATAGGCCTTGGCGCAGCCATTGAAGTGAAAGAAAAAGAAGTCTTTGACGGTTCTCTATTGGTTTCAATTGCAGGAAAAGAACAAAGGATCTCCAAACAAATAGCACAAAATTTATATATAAACACCTTCTAAACCTTTATTATGCGCACTAAATTTAGCTTACTCATAACATTATTATTTTTTTCATTAAGCCTTCAAGCCCAACAAAGCAGAAGAGATTCCATAGCCCAAACCACCTTAATAACGGACCGTCCAGACGCTACGGAATCTCCCAATACCGTTCCAGCAGGCTTTTGGCAATACGAGGGAGGTTTTTTGTATTCCAAAGACAAGGCGGGTACGAGTGGTATTGAAAAAACCGTTTATAATACAGGTCTATTTAGAATTGGCGTCTTGGACAATCTAGAATTAAGGCTGGGATACAATGTTATGAATGAAAGACAGGAACTATTAGACGGCGCTTTTAGTCCTGAGGAATCTTCCGGAATAGACCCCGTATTATTAGGCTTTAAGACCGCCATTAGACAGGGAAAAGAAGGAAAAGCAGACCTTGGATTTATGGGCCATATTTACCTGCCTTTTACCGCTTCTAAAGATTTTAGGCCCCAAACCACTGCAGTAGATTTTAGGTTTTCAGTAGGACATGTTTTGGGAGAAAACAGCAGTATAGCGTATAATATTGGTGCACAGTGGGCGGCAGATGAGGCAGAGATGGCTTATGTGTACACCATTGCATATGGTTTGTCACTGTCTAAGAAATGGGGCATGTACTTAGAGCTTTACGGAGATCTTCCAGAAAACAGCGCACCCAACCACTCTTGGGACACCGGCTTTACCTATTTAGTGAATAATTATATTCAGTTAGACGTCACACTAGGGTCTGGAATTACCACAGACCAAGCCATACTGTTTTCCACAGGATTGAGCGTTAGATTGCCCAGATAATGCCCAAAAAAAGCCTAGTTAAAACAACTTTTTTAATTCTATTTTATGGAACAAATCATTGAATATTTTGAATCAATAGACCCTATTTTAGCAGCTTTTTACGCCACTTTATTTACTTGGGGACTCACTGCAGCAGGCGCCAGTTTGGTCTTCTTTTTTAAGACCTTAAATCGCGCAGTATTAGACGGAATGCTCGGTTTTACGGGCGGTGTTATGGTTGCTGCAAGTTTTTGGAGCCTCTTAGCGCCTGGTATTGAAATGAGTCCTGGAGCGGGTTTTGTTAAAGTAATTCCTGCAGCAGTAGGCTTTTTACTGGGTGCTCTTTTCTTATTTGGTCTAGACAAAGTGTTGCCCCACTTACATATTAATTTTAAGGAAAGTGAAGCGGAGGGTATTAAAACCCCCTGGCACAAAACCACCCTACTGACCTTAGCCATTACGCTGCACAATATTCCAGAAGGGTTGGCGGTTGGGGTACTTTTTGGCGGGGTTGCTGCTGGTTTTGATGGTGCTACTATTGGCGGAGCTGTAGCCCTTGCACTTGGAATTGGCCTACAGAATTTCCCGGAAGGATTTGCGGTGGCCATGCCACTCAGGCGCCAAGGACTCTCCAGGCGCAAGAGCTTTATGTATGGTCAGGCCTCTGCACTTGTAGAGCCTATTGCCGCAGTTATAGGAGCTTGGGCGGTGATGACTTTTCAGCCTATACTCCCTTATGCCTTGTCCTTTGCAGCAGGAGCCATGATTTTTGTAGTGGTAGAGGAGGTTATTCCAGAAACCCAGCAAGACAAACACACAGACATTGCTACAATGGGCTTTATAGGAGGCTTTATTATTATGATGACCTTAGATGTTGGCTTGGGTTAGTCATTCTAGTCATTTGCTGTTATATTTGTGTAAAAGAATTTTACTATGAAATGGTTCCTCCTGGCCCTAGGGCCGATGCTCTTGTGGTTAAACCCAAAAAAACAAACGCCTACTTACGCTGCGCTTACCATTCAAGTACAGGAGGTCAAAGCGCCTCTGGGGGTCATGCGCATAGCAGTGTATGACAGTGAAGCAAATTTTTTAGATTTCAAGGAGGTTTTTGCCAGTAAAGTAGTTCCCGCAACTAAGGGAACCACCAAAGTAGTGCTGGATTCCCTTCCTGCAGGTACCTATGCCATAGCGCTGTACCAAGACCAGAACAACAACGGTAAAATGGACAAAAACTGGATTGGCATTCCCACGGAACCACTGGGTTTTTCCAATGCCCAATTGCGTCCCTTTGGCCCACCGCGTTTTAAAGCCTGTGCATTTTCATTAAAAGCAGGAGAAAATAAAGTCATCTTAATACCCTTAGAAAATAATTAACGCAGAATAAATAGTACTTTCACTACGCATAAAACTTCAAAATTTTATTAACTATGGCTGTTTTACTGACTCAATTTTTAGGTGCCCTATTGGGCATGTTGTCTGTTATTTTTGGTGCTTTTGGGGCACATTGGTTAAAGAAAAAGGCATCGGCCAGCCAGCTGGCCAGTTTCGAGACAGCGGTAAAATACCAGTTGTTTCACGCCATTTTACTCTTGGTATTAGGCTATAATTTTAGCTATAACAGTCCGGTGGAAGATTATATTGTGGGCTGTTTTCTCTTGGGAACCTTTCTGTTTTCTTTCTCCATCTACGGCCTAGTGCTTTCCGATATTTTTGGTAAAAAAGCCCGTTTTTTAGGACCCATTACCCCTATTGGCGGGTTGCTGCTCACTGTAGGTTGGGCGCTTTTAGCCTACACCTATATTGCCCATATTATCTAATTTTTTGAGACTGTTTGGGAAGTGGCGGAAAAAGTTTTAATGGCAGTATTGGGTTCAATAATATTGTATCCCTCCCAAAAATTCGGATCGTATTTAGGCAAATAAGTGGGTAGTATATTATTGTCTTCTTTGATGGTTTTAAAGGCTTCTGGATCAATAAGCTTGTGACTAAAAATCACAATTTCATTCTTATTCTGGCTGTTGATCTCAAAATCTATGGCTACAATAAGTTCGTTTTGTTTCCTCCTACCTCGGGTATTTTTATTCTTCTCTACAATTTTTATAGGCCTTTTAATCCCCACTTTTTCTGCGGAGCTTTCCTCTAAATAGCTCAATTGGTACCCCAGTTCATCTGTTTTGTTAAAAAAGGCTTTTCCCTCGCTGAGGTAATTTATATAGGAGAAACCTAAAAGTTTGACCTTCTTTAAGGTTTGGCTGTTTTTAAAGTCCAAACGAACTACGCCAAAGTCATCTGCATTTACGTACAATACAGCATTGTAATCGGAACGACCTTTGGAAGTAAAACGCAATTGATACACAGGGAGGGCGCCCAAATAGGTAAAGTCTTCCAGGCGAATGTCATACCTATTGTCTTTAAATAGAAAATCAAAGGGACTGTCTTCATTAAAGAACAATCGCTCAAACAAGCGGCCTATCCTTTTTTTTCTATAGTTGGCAAAGCCTTGTTTTTGTGCAAGGTCTTTTTCTTTTTTAAGGGTGGCAAGTGAATCCAGTAGGGCTACATTGCTGCTGTCTATAACTGCTTCTTCATAGAACAATTCATCTGAAGAAACCTTGGTAGAAAACCAGCCAGATTTTACCTTGAGATAGGAGTCCTTTTTGACGTTTTGTTCAAATATCTCGTCAAACTTTTTCTCAATACCTTCAAAACTCACCTCATTTTCTTTGTCGTAAAGCTTAGAGGCTTTAATGAGCTTTATTTTTTGATTTTTTTGGGTGTAGTCTCCGTGTAAATCTGCCAGGACTTCCGTGAAATAAGCTCCGTTTCTGGGAATGAGACCCATGACGGAATCAATGAATTTTTTGTTGAGCGCCCCAATGCTTGATTTTTTAAAATCCACATCCATTTTGCTCATATACTGGGTTTCAGAAGCTCTAAAAAATAGCCTTTTGGTCGTGAGATTTTGTGGGTGATTTTGCGCTAGATTTTCTTTTATTTTAAGGACAATCTCTTGGGCGCTCAGGTTTTTATTACTCACAATAACCCCATTGAGTACAATTTCTTTGGAAGCGATCAATAAGGTATCTCCAACGGTAGAAAGGAGGAATTGTTTTTTCTCATAACCCATAGAAGACACTGTAACAGAGTCAGATAACTGTATGCCTTTGGGCAATTGAATGCTAAAAGCCCCTTCTTCATTCGTAATAACACCCTGGTTGTTTTTGAGTACTATACTGGCGTATGCAATGGGTGATTTGGTGAGTGAGTCCAACAGCACACTGGATAGGGTTTCTGTGTGGAGTAGGTGAGACCTCTTTTTGGAGGGGTGTTGCTCAAGGAGGTTTTTGGACTTAGTGTCTGCTGTTTGGGCATGAAGGAACACACTACTTATAAGACTTATAATGAGGAGTACTGCTCTGAGTAGGATAGAAGGCATTTGATTGGTTTAAGGGTGGTGAAAGTTACATCCTTTGACTAAATGCGACTTTGTTTTAGTAAAACTTTAAGCCAGTTTTAATACCTTTTTAACACCCACAATCTGTGCCACAATTTTTTTGGCCACCACTTTTTTTGTTTTTTAGTAGCCGTGGGAAGAACCATTTAATTACTAAAAACCCTGTTGCTGCTGCAACACAGCTATAAGTGAGTATGTCTTGGAGTAGATTCATTTATTTTAATATTTGATAAGCGATTAAGGCTACTAAATAGGCCAAGCCACTCATGAAGGCAAATTGTATGGAAGGCCAGTACCAAGAATTGGTCTCTCTTTTTACTACCGCAAGCGTACTCATGCACTGTAGGGCAAAAGCGTAGAAAAGCATCAGGGAGACTCCGGAGGCTAAGTTAAAGAGTTTTCCTTTGGTGCGCGGGTTGGTCTCTGCTGCCATTCTATTTTGAATGGTGTCTACCTCATCTGTTCCAACAGCATAAATGGTGGCTAAGGTACCAACGAATACCTCGCGTGCTGCAAATGAAGTCAGTACGGCAATACCAATTTTCCAATCGTATCCCAAAGGAGCTACAATGGGGGTAATGGCTTTTCCCAAGTAGCCCATATAGGAGTTTTCTAGCTTAAAACTAGCGATCTCCTGGTTTAATGCAGTGGCTTCTAGGCGTTCTTTTTCAAGTGCCAACCATTGGTTTTTTTCAAGCCCTGTGCTTAAGCTGTCGTATGCTATAGCTGCTGCTTGAACACCACTTAGAATATTGGCTTGATTGAATGAAGTAAATCCTTCTTGGACTACTTTTTCTGCCACAACTCGGTCTGCATCTTTAAAATTATCAGAGAGGCCGTTTGAGCCTAAAAACCAAAGTACAATGGAGATGGCTAAAATTATTTTCCCTGCACCAAACACAAAACTCTTAGTCTTTTCAGCGACTGTTATTGCAACATTTTTGAGTAAGGGTAGTTTGTAATTAGGCATTTCAATGACAAAGAATTGACGTTTTTTGAATTTCAGCACTTTATTAAGCACCATGGCCCCTAGAATGGCTGCGACAAAACCGATGAGGTATAAAAGCATCAGGGTAAGGGCTTGGTAGCTCAGTCCCAGAAAAGTCCCTTCTGGAATGACCAGTCCAATGATGATCAAATACACCGGCAAACGAGCAGAACAAGTGGTAAATGGGGTCACTAATATGGTGATGAGTCGTTCTTTCCAATCCTCAATGGTTCTTGTGGCCATTACGGCTGGAATGGCACATGCAGTTCCTGAAATAAGGGGGACAATACTTTTCCCGCTCAGTCCAAAAGGGCGCATGACGCGATCCATTAAGAACACCACCCTACTCATATAGCCGCTTTCTTCTAAAAGCGATATAAATAAAAATAAGAAAGCAATTTGTGGAATAAATATGACTATTCCTCCAATACCAGCCAAAACACCTTCTGCCAATAGATCTGTAAAAGCACCAGGGGGTAAGTTTGTTTTTACCCAATTGCTCGCGTTGGCAAAAAAGCCATCAATAAAGTCCATGGGGATATTACTCCAGTCATAAATGACTTGAAATATACCGATCAGTATCATAAAAAATATGAGGTACCCAAAAATGTGGTGGGTGAGAATTTTATCTAGGGAAGCCCTAATGCCTTTAGCTGCAGCTGCGTCTCTCTGGTATCCCTTTTTAAGGACGTCGTTTATAAATTGGTACCTGAGGATGGTTTCTCGCTGCTGTAATCTTTTTAAATCTACTTTCGATTTGGTGGTAAAACTAGAGGTGTCTTGTGTTTGGTTTTTTTCTATTGGGGTGAAGTTCACATCCTGTGTAATCACGAGCCACAATTTGTATAAGTCTTCCTTTGGGAAGGTATTTTTTAATTTCTCAAAATAATCGGGGTCTATCCTTTCTGTTTCTGTAATGGCTTTGTCGGATAGGTTTCTGAAATCTGCAATATATCCTTTAAGGGTGTCAATACCAGTTTTTTTTCTGGTACTCACCAGGGCTATTTTTGTGTCTAGCACCGCTTCTAAGGCTGAAATATCTAAGCTTATCCCTTTTTTAGGCATTCTGTCTGCCATATTAATGACCAAAATACTCGGGATTCTTAGGTCTTTGATCTGGGTAAAGAGCAGTAAGTTGCGTTTTAGATTTTCTACATCGGTTATCACTACCGCTACATCTGGGTAATCTTTGTCGTTTTTATTGAGCAGTAATTCAATCACCACACTCTCATCTAAAGAGGTTGTATTGAGACTGTATGTTCCGGGAAGGTCAATAATATGGGCTTTAACGCCCCTGGGTAATTTACAAATACCTTCTTTTTTCTCTACCGTAATACCCGGATAGTTTCCTACTTTTTGGTTCAGTCCAGTGAGCTGATTAAATACAGACGTTTTCCCTGTGTTTGGATTTCCTATAAGGGCTACATTCAGTCGCTTGCTCATCCTTAAATAGTTTTGATGAATATTTTGGCAGCAACATCTCGCCTAATGGCAATATGAGATCCGTTTACATTTATGTACAATGGGTCTTTGAGTGGGGCTATCTGAATTAGCTCTATTTCATTGCCAGGCAAACAACCTAATTCTAGCAGTTTAATGGGCAAGAAATTGTCTGGGAATTCTTGAATAATTCCTTTCTCTCCTCTCTTAAGGTCTGCTACTGTTCGCTCCAATGTTTATTTAGATTGATTATAATTAAGCCAAAAGTACACTAATTTAATAAGTTAGAACAGGATAAGGATTCTTTTTTTTCAGGTGTTTTTACGGACTTATTTTTTGGCCGCTATTTCAGCATAAGTTGCCTGAAGTACTTTTAAATCTTCCAATAGGGTTTCTATGGCGGCTGGGTCTGTGCCGTCGTAATAGCCCCGGATTCTTTTTTGCTTGTCAATGAGCACAAAATTCTCTGTATGAACCAGGTCAAAAGGACCACTGCCGCCCTCATCTTTGGCTACCAAGTACGATTTTCTAGCCAGGTCATAAATGTCTTTTTTGGGGCCAGTAACCAAGTGCCATTTTTTTGGATTCACGCCTTTTTCAATCCCGTATTGGTAGAGAACGGACACAGAATCTCGCTCTGGAGTAACTGAATGAGACAATAATAAAACGTCTTCTTGGTCTTTTATTGCTTCTTGTATGGCTCCCATATGCCCCGTCATAATGGGACAAATAGTGAGGCAAGTGGTGAAAAAGAAATCTGCAATGTATATTTTATCCTTGAAAGTATCTTGACTAATGGTATCCCCCAATTGATTGACCAATGAAAAATTGGGAATAGTGTGGTATTTTCTAATAAACTGTACTGTAGAATCTACCAGCTCAGTATTGACCATGCTGGGTTGGTATATAGGGAGTATTACTTTGGGCTTTAAAGCGTTATAAAACAAGTATAAAATCACTGCTGAAAGCGCGAAAAATGCCATCCAAAACTTTTTATAAGCCAAAAAGTAATTTTTCATGGGTAACAAAATAGGGTTTACAAAGACAAAGGTAAGGCATCCTTTAAGAAGCGACAAAGTTTGAGTGTGCTGTGGGTATTAATTAAATCTTAAAATTGTCTCATGAGGCGGTTTCAGATTTTTTTACCCGTTCTTAATAGTGTATTTTTGACCCTTTATAAAACGACATATGAGTCCAATAGCAATACAAGCCATACAATTTTTTATTAGCCTTTCCCTTTTAATAGTCCTTCACGAATTGGGCCATTTTATTCCGGCTAAATTATTCAAAACTAGGGTGGAAAAATTCTACCTCTTTTTTGACGTAAAATTCTCTTTGTTTAAAAAGAAAATTGGAGAAACGGAGTATGGAATAGGCTGGCTCCCTTTAGGGGGTTATGTAAAGATTTCAGGCATGATTGATGAAAGCATGGACACTGAGGCCATGAAACAAGACCCTCAACCATGGGAATTTCGTTCCAAACCAGCCTGGCAGCGCTTGATTATTATGCTTGGAGGGGTCACAGTAAACTTTGTTCTTGCAGTGATCATTTTTATTGGAATGGCTTTTTCTTATGGGGAGCAGTATATTCCTAACGAAAGTGTTAAGGATGGCTACCAAGTGACCGATCAAGAGATTGGCGAAAAATTAGGCATTCAAACAGGCGACAGAATTATAGCAGTAGACGGAAATTCTATAAAAACCTTTAGGGGAATTTTTCTTGAAATTGTCAATGGAAATACCATTACCATTGAAAGGGATGGTGCGTTACAAGAGGTGGAAATTCCAGTAGATTTTATTGAGACTTTATTAGACAACCCTGATCGCATGCGTTTCTTGGCTATGCGCCAGCCTTTTGTGGTCTCTGGTCATGATCCAGACCATATAGTAAATCCTGAAGTAGATTTTCAGGCCATGGATCAGGTGCTTAGTATAAATGGAGAAACCGCTTTTTATTTAGACCAGGCCAAAGATATTTTAGCGCGCAACAAAGGACAAGAAGTATCTCTTCTAGTTGAGCGCGCCAATGGATCCCAAACGATTTTAATGGCACAGGTTAATGACTCTGCCACCTTAGGGGTGTCTTTGCAAAGCTTGACCATGCAGCAATTTGTAGACAAGGGTCTTATTGAAATAGAAACCAAGAGCTACTCACTTATAGAATCTATTCCTGTGGGAATAGAAAGAGGTGTGACTACATTGGGTTCTTATGTGAAGCAACTCAAGAAAATATTCAACCCAGAAACGGGAGCCTATAAGGGTGTTGGTGGTTTTGCTGCTATTGGTGGTCTTTTCCCAGATGTTTGGGATTGGCAAGCTTTTTGGGGCACTACAGCCTTATTATCTGTCATATTAGCCTTCATGAACATCCTTCCCATTCCAGCTTTAGACGGTGGGCATGTGTTGTTTTTATTATATGAAATGATCTCTGGTCGCAAACCTTCAGACAAATTTTTAGAGTATGCACAAATGGTTGGTTTCTTTATTTTAATGGGGCTTTTACTGTTTGCAAACGGGAATGACCTCTATAAATTAATTTTTAAGTAGAGAAAGCTGTTTTTTTGTTTTGAAGATTAGAAAAAACATTTATATTTGCACCCGCTAATGTAGCAAACGCTGCAAGCAACACTCCTCCTTAGCTCAGTTGGTTAGAGCATCTGACTGTTAATCAGAGGGTCCTTGGTTCGAGCCCAAGAGGAGGAGCAGAAGAGAGAGCCTTTAC
>Ga0209715_1001004_pt1 | contig 23367 bp, 21 predicted proteins | sample COGITO_mtgs_1205_2_FD_184809 | JGI IMG/M metagenome (GOLD analysis project Ga0209715, IMG submission 184809) | Pelagic marine microbial communities from North Sea - COGITO_mtgs_120503 (SPAdes) (version 2) | ecosystem: Environmental > Aquatic > Marine > Epipelagic ... | reverse complement strand
GGGAGAAGCGGGGGCATTGAATCGCGAGGGCCGCATGGGAGTTCGCTGTGGGGCGACTGAGTGGAGGGCCATGCGCTGTTATTGCCGCAGGTCCGTTTTTTCTGTGACCTTTTTTATGAGCTCGTTTGCTTGTTCGGGTGTTTTTTATATACAGTTAATAGCTGGTCAGTAATCACTTAAGGCACGTTTTGTTGGCGCCGGTTAGAGTGTTTTCCTTAGTTCGAATGTCGAATTTCCCTGTCACTATCGGTCCCTGAAAAATATCATGAGTTACAGTCTGGTTTTCGCCCGCCCGCCAATTCCCTGTGACGATGATGAAGCGTTTAAGTGGTTGCGGAAGCAGCTCGATGCTTATCGCTCAGATTCCCGGCCGCCGCACCCTCAATTGAAGTTTTTGCACGATGTGTTGACTGATGAATACCCTTGTCTTTGCGATTTGTCTGACGAACTGGTTAATGAGGCGGTCTGGTGTAGTGGTCCGCTGATTGATCGTTTCTCGCATGATCTCGCGGTGGTCTCGGTTGCTTTTACGCGTCTTGAGGAGGTGATGCCGTTCATTGTGGCGACGGCGCTGGGTATGGGATGTTCGGTGTTTGATCTGCAGGGCAAGATGGTCTATCGACCCGGTGGAATGTTTGACGTGAGCCGGAAAAGGGCGGTGTGATGGCTTTCAGCACTGAGTCGGGTGCTGTCTTTTGTGTACAGGCATAAAAAAACGGCGCGCCTACAAGGGCACGCCGTTTTGTTGTTAGAAAATCGGGCTAAGCTTATTTCTTGCCTGCTTTGGCCATCTTGCGGCGTACGGTCTCATCGAGGATACGCTTACGCATACGCAGGAATTGAGGCGTGACTTCGACGAGCTCATCTGGGGAGATGTATTCGATCGCGCGCTCAAGAGAGAACTTGAGCGGTGGCGAAAGCTGGATGCTTTTGTCGGTGCCGGAGGAGCGCATGTTATCGAGCTGCTTCGCCTTGGCAGGATTGACGGGCATGTCTTCCTTGCGAGGGTTTTCTCCGACGATCATACCAGCATAGACTTCTTCGCCGGGGCCGACGAGGAGTTTGCCGCGGCTCTGAATCAATTCGAGTGCGTATGGCATTGTCTTGCCTTGCTCCATGCTGACGAGTGTTCCTGTCAAGCGTGTGACGATCTCGCCACAGAATGGGCGATATTCGAGGAAGGAGTGGCTCATCACACCGTGACCACTGGTCATAGTAACGAGGTCACTTTCGAAGCCGATCAAACCACGTGTGGAGATTTCTGCTTCGACGGTAACGCCGGTGTTGTGGTGCTCCATGTTGGTGACCTTACCTTTGCGCTTGCTTAGGTTCTCCATGACGCCGCCGAGGTGCTCTTCGGGTACTTCGACCCAAACTTGCTCGAATGGCTCGTGCTGCTTGCCGTCGACTGTCTTGTAAAGAACGGTCGGGCGGGAAACGAGAAGCTCGAAACCTTCGCGACGCATGGTCTCAACCAGAACGGCGATCTGCATGGCGCCACGTGCGTTGACGAGGAAACGTGTGCCGTCATCAGTGTCTTCGACGCTGATGGAAATGTTGGATTGTGTTTCGCGGATGAGGCGCTCACGGATTTGACGAGAAGTGACCTTCTTGCCATCTTTACCAGCGAGTGGGCCACTGTTGACGGAGAACTCCATCTGCACGGTAGCGGGATCAATTTCAACGAAAGGAAGGGATTCTGCGTCAGGTGAGGCTGCAAGCGTATCGCCAATGTCGACATCGTCGAAACCTGCGAGGCCGACGATGTCACCAGCAACAGCTTCAGTCACGTCGTCAGTATCACCTGCGCCGGAGAAGCTTTTCATCTTAGTGACTTTAACGCGGTCTTTGCTGCCATCCTTGCGGAGTGCGTAAATGGTTTGACCGACTTTGATCTCACCAGAGAGCACGCGGCCGATCGCCATACGGCCAACATAATTGTCCCAGTCGATGTTACTCGCAAGCATGCGGAATTCGCCTTCTTCGATGACGGGTGCTGGAATGCGATCAACGATAGTCTCGAACAGATCGATCATGTCTTCCCGTGGGCCATCGACTTCGCGGTCAGCGAAGCCCATCTTAGCGGATGCATAGAGGAAGGGGGCGTTGAACTGATCTTCGTCGGCATCGAGGTCGAGGAACAGCTCAAGCACTTTGTCGTGCACCCATTCTGGGCGAGAAGTATCGCGGTCAACTTTGTTGACCACGCAAATTGTTTTGAGGCCTTGATCCAGTGCCTTGCGAAGCACCCAGCGTGTCTGCGCTTGTGGGCCGCCTACGGCGTCGGTTAGGAGGAGCACGCCGTCGACCATTTTCATCACACGTTCTACTTCAGCACCGAAGTCGGCGTGACCTGGAGTATCAACGATGTTGATGGTGTATTCTTCACCATCTTTCGGGTTGATCCACTTCACTGCGAGGTTCTTGGCTTTAATGGTAATGCCTTTCTCGCGTTCGAGATCCATCGAGTCCATCGCACGCTCTTGCACTTGCTGGTTTTCGCGGTAGGTGCCGCTCTGCGCTAAGAGGCAGTCGACGAGTGTGGTCTTGCCGTGATCAACGTGAGCGATGATGGCGATGTTGCGGATGTTTTTAGCGTTCATGGGAAAAATGAAAAACCCGCCATGGTTAGCTGCGGCGGGGTGTATTTCAGCGCGCGATCACGCGCAGACGAATCTTGGAAGTCAATCGAAATCCGCTGAGCGATTTGTTGCTAAGGCAACTCAGTTACATTGTTGGGGGTGGAATCTGTGGCGGCAGTGATGTGTATCGCGACACCAATGGCATTTTGCTCTGCGATGTGCTATTGGGAAATTTGTGCAAGTGTCAGTTGGGGTGCTGCGTCAGGTCTGCGGCGTTCGTTGATCAAAACACTCGCTTAGAGCGTGTATTCGACCAGTGGTTCTGGGTCCAAGACATTGGTGTCCGGCATGCTTTCGTTGAGCGTAGCCTCAAACCAGTTGCGCGCTTCGGGGTCTCCATGGGTGAGCACGATGTTGCGGGCGTTGGTCTGCTGGGCGTAGTCGGTCAGTTCTTCGCGATCAGCATGGCCGCTGAGGTCGAATCGGTCCACCGATGCCCGGATCGGGGCCAAGTAGTCGAGTGTTTCGAAAAAGAAGCTGCCGGTTTCTTTTTCTGCCAACAGTTTTCCGCCTGGAGTGTCGGCATCGCAGTAGCCGACGAAGCAGAGGCCATTGTTGGCATGCGGCAGCAGAGCGGCTGCAATTTTATAGGAGGGTGTGTGTTGGACCATCATGCCGCTGCTCACGATGTAAATTCCTTTGCGCGCGAGATCCCGCCCTGGTTTCATGTTAAGGTCCGGCGAGCGCACGTTCAGCTTTTCCATCATTTTAAAGCTGAAGTCGATTAGCTTGGTGCGTTCGTGGATTTTGTGGAAATAATTGCAGATATCCATGCCCAGACCTGCGGCATAGACTGGGCTGCGGGGGATGCGGCCGTTGTTGCGCGCTTCGTAAATGATTTTGAACAGTTCCTGCATGCGGCCGAGGGCAAATACGGGAATTAGGCAACTGCCGTCGCGCTGCAAGATGGTATTGACCTGCTCAATGAGGCGGTCGACCTCGTGCTTTCGGGAAGTGCCGGGGACGCGGGCTTTCGCGCCACGGGTGGTTTCCAGTATTAGGGTGTCGATCTCGCCTTGGGGTAATTTTGCCCCGGGCAGTGTGCGCTGGTTTTCGAACAGCACATCGCCCGAGAAGACGATGCGGCGACCTTGGTGGATGAATTCAACCGCGGCGGCACCGGCGACGTGGCCGGAGCTGTGCAGGATGACCTCGATCTTGTCGGTGCCCTTGGTGTAAATTTCGCCACGGCCATAGCGCTGGGCAGTGAGGCGCTTGCTGAGCTCGACTACGTCGCGGTGTAGAAACAGCGGGTAGTCGGTGATGCCGTGTTCCTCTCGCTGACGTTTCATCACATTGATCGAGTTGCGCAGCATGCGCGGGGCCAGCGAAACGTTCGGGATGGAGGTGATGACGGGGGCGTCTGGGTTGTGTGCGGAAGCCACTGGGAGTGAGCCGAGGTGATCGAGGTGGCAGTGTGTGAGCACGATGAGGTCCATCTCGATGTCCTCGATCGGGCTGAAGTCGGGCATGGCTGCGTAGCCTAGCTCTTTGGGGTTGAGGCCGGCATCGACGAGAATGTTGAAGCTGCCGATTTGGACGTAGGTGGAGTTGGCGCCGATGCCGCCGAGGCTATTCAGGTCGATAAGTTTCATTTTGTTCTGTGTGCGCTCGCGCTCGCTTTGTCTGCCGGTTGATTCTGAAGGAATCGTCATTCGAAAAGAGGGGAGGTGTTTAATGGATGAGATCAGCTGGGCTGTCAATGCCGTGGAAAGCGCCTTCAGCGGCGCAGCTATAGTGAAGCGTATGGCGGTTGTAGTCAGGGCATTTCTAAGCATAAGCGCTCGGCTGTCAGAAGATCGGGGCGTCATTGATCTACTAGTCGATTCAGGGGCGGTGCCTCATTGGCGGGGTAGTTTTTTGCGTGGGGGCGGTGTGTGTGAAGTGGGTCTTTTCGGGGTGAGGCGGGTTAAGTTTAACAAAATTGCAACTTAGCATCGCCACGGTCGAAAAAAGCCCTTTACCCTCCGATTGTCTTTACCCACCTATGAGCGACTTTCTTAAGCACGAATGCGGCATCGCAATGATCCGCCTCTTAAAGCCATTGGCTTACTACCAAGAAAAATACGGTACTCCACTGTATGGTTTTAATCAGTTGTTCCTCCTGATGGAGAAACAGCACAATCGAGGTCAGGACGGTGCGGGTATCGGCTGTGTGAAGCTCAATGTCGAGCCCGGGCAGCCTTATATGGCGCGCGATCGCAGCATTGAGACCAATCCGCTCTCTCACATTTTTCAGGGCCAGCTGAAGGAATATCAGAAGAAGGTGGAGAGTGGCGTGATCCATCCCGAGTTCGCTGACACGGTGAAGACGCACTTCGGTTACGGTGGAGAAGTCCTCTTGGGCCATCTGCGCTACGGCACCTCCGGTGTTTATTCGTCCTCCAATTGCCATCCCTTCGTTCGCCAGTCGAATTGGCCGACCAAGAACCTGATGCTCGCCGGTAATTTCACGATTACCAATGAGAAGGAGTTAAACAATGACCTGATCAACCGCGGCCAGCATCCCATTTTCGGCACAGACACGCAGGCGGTTCTAGAGGCAGTCGGCTTTCATTTGGATGAAGCGCACGACGCGATCTATCACCAGATGCGTGATCAAAAGGTCGAAGGGAGGAAAATCCCGAAGATTATCAGTCAGGACCTCGACCCGATCCGGATTCTAAAAAAAGCCGCCGCGGACTGGGACGGTGGTTATGCGATCGCCGGTCTGATCGGTAATGGTGACTCTTTTGTCATGCGTGACCCGCAGGGCATTCGCCCGTGTTTCTATTTTCAGAATGACGAAGTTGTCGCGTTTGCCTCCGAGCGCGTGGCGTTGATGACTATTTTCGACCAGCCGATTGAGAATGTCTGCGAGCTTGATCCCGGCACTGCGATGGTGATCAAAAGCGACGGTGAAATCTATTCCGACCGTTTCACTGCCGAGCGTCCGGTCACGCCGTGCTCGTTTGAACGGATTTATTTCTCACGTGGCAACGATGCTGATATCTATCGTGAGCGTAAGGCGCTCGGTGGTGCATTGCTGGAGCAGGTGGTCGAGTGTATCGATAATGATTTGGCAAACAGCGTGTTCAGTTTCGTTCCCAACACCGCAGAAACCGCTTATTATGGCCTGCTGGAAGCTCTGCGCTTACATCGCCGCACGGAGGTGAAGGATGAACTGCTCAAGGCGCAGGCCAATGGTACGCTGGATGAGAAGCTGATCGATGAGTTGATTATGGGCAACTGGCCGCGTGGTGAGAAGATCACGCACAAGGACGTTAAGTTGCGCACCTTCATCGCTCAGGAGAAAGGCCGTGCAAAGCTCGTGTCCCACGTGTACGACATCACTTATGGTGTCGTTAAGCCTAATGACAGTCTCGTTTGTATTGACGATTCAATTGTCCGCGGTACCACACTTGAAAAGTCGATCTTGAAGATCCTAAGTCGCACCAATCCGCGCAAAATCGTCGTGGCTTCCACGGCACCGCAAATTCGCTATCCTGACTGCTATGGCATCGATATGTCCGAGCTCGGCAAGTTTATCGCGTTTAAGGCTGCGGTGGCTCTAGTCAAAGACGACGGGCAGGCTGAGTTGCTCAAGGAAGTATACCGCGACTGTTTGGCGCAAGTGGATCTACCCGCTGTGGAGCAAGTGAATAATGTTAAGCGCCTGTACGATCGCTACACCGACGAGCAGATTTCTAAGAAGATCGCTGAGCTGGTGTATCCGAAAGATATCACTTGGCAGGGCGAGTTGAACATTGTGTTCCTGCCTGTTGCTAAGATGCGTGTCGCGCTGCCCGACAATAATGGCGATTGGTATTTTACCGGTAATTATCCCACCCCGGGTGGTTATGCCGCGCTCAATCAAGCCTACATTAATTACTTCGAAAATAAAGACGGCCGGGCTTACTAAAGCTGCCGATAAATTTACGGATTTACACAATCGCGGTCAATAATGACCGCGATTTTTTTGTGTATGGGCATGGCTGCTCGGCTCTTAATCCTGATCTGTATTGATGCAGGACCGCGCTTGTGAGTCGGTCCAGCTGAAGGGGCAGGGGGCGTCCTGCACCTTCAGGGAGGGGAGAGGGTTACATCCGCTCCAGCGGCTTGATGCCGAGCAGGTCGAGCCCAGTCATCAGCACGGTGCGCGTGCGGGCGCAGAGCAGGAGGCGGCGGGCTTTCACCGCGTCATCGTCGACCATCACCTTGTCGGCATTGTAGAAGCTGCTGTAAGCGCCGGCCAATTCATATAAATAGGTGCACAGGAAGTGTGGGCGCAGGTCGCTGAGGGTGAGCTCGAGCGCGGTGACGAAACCCATGATCTTGCGCGCGAGGGCCAGTTCGGCTTCGGTTTCGGCTTGCGAGGCACCTTCGATTGGAGCTTCGGGGTCGACGCCGACCTTGCGGAAGATGCTGTTGATGCGGGCCACTGCGTACAGCAGGTAGGGCGCCGTGTTGCCCTCGAAGCTGAGTAGGCGCTCCCAACTGAAGACATAGTCTTGCGTGCGGTTGGAGGAGAGGTCGGCATATTTGAGGGCGCCGATGCCGACCGACTCTGCGATCTCAACACGCTCGGCTTTGTCCAGGTCGGGGTTCTTCTCTGTGACAACGTCGAAGGCACGCTTGCGGGCTTCGTCGAGCAGTTCCTGTAATTTGATGGATTCGCCGGACTTGGTTTTGAACGGTTTCTTGTCGGCCCCCAGAATAGTGCCCCAGTAGACGTGGCTCATTTGAGGCTTTGCGTAGCCTTTCGCCTTGAACCATTTCTCGGTGGTCAGGAACAGCTGCTGGAAATGATCCTGCTGGCGGGCATCGGTTAAATAGACGATTTCCTCCGCCTGGAATGCTTCCAAGCGGTAGAGCACGGTGGCGAGGTCGGTCGAGGCGTAGTTGCTCGCGCCGTCCTTCTTGCGGATGTTGAACGGAAAGGGGCGCTCATTGTTGCGGGCAAATTTTTTGACTTCGTCGTGCCAGACTACTAATGCGCCGTCGCTCTCTTCGGCCAGGCCAATTTCGCTTAGCTCGTCGTAGATGCGTTGTACTTTGTCGCGGTAGAAGGATTCACCGAGGGTGATGTCGACCTCGACGCCCATTTGCACGAATAGCTTTTCAAAGGCGACTTTGGAGATTTCGACGATTTGGTCCCACAGTGCGGTGTTGCTGGCGTCTCCATTTTGCAGCAGCACCAGCTCATTGCGCGAGATGTCGCGCAATTCGGGCTGCTCGACTTCGAGGGCGCTGCCGTCTTTGTACAGTTGATCGAGTGTGACGAGGGCATCCTCGCCTAGTTGTGAGAGGTCAATCTGGTCGCGCTTGATCTTCATGATCAAGGTGCCGAAGTTGGTGCCCCAGTCGCCGATGTGATTGTCGCGGATCAGGTCGGCTCCGCAGAAGTCGAGTAGTCGGGCGATGGCTTGACCGATGACCATTGGGCGCAAGTGGCCGATGTGTGCTTGTTTGGCGGTATTAGCACTTGGGTAATCGATGACTACCTTACGGCCGTGCTTGAGCTCTTTGGCGCCGCTCTGGAAGTCCTCCACCTTAGAAAAGGCGAGCTGCCATTGCCAGATGAAGGCGGATGTCAGCTTGAAATTAATGAAACCGGGGCCAGCCAGCGAGAGTTCGACGAGTGCCGGGTCAAATGAGTCCGAGGCTTGTGCGGCTTCGAGCAGGCGCTGGGCCAGTTGGCGCGGGTTGGCCTTGTTGCGCTTGGCGAAACCGAGCACCCCGTTTGCTTGATAGTCGCCGAAGCGCGGGTCAGCAGGGCGCACGCCCGGTTCAAAACCGAGGCCGAAGCCCTCTGTTTCTGTTGCGATTGTGGATAGCGCACTCTCGATTGCTTTTGATGGGTTAAACCAGACCTTCATGGGAGCCAGAGCAAAAACCTCTGCGCTTGGGGTCAAGCTCTGCTTTTGGAACTTATTTCCTTTTCTCGTAGCTAATGTGGGTTTGTGCCAGTATCGGGATTGGTTCTATTTTCTGTATTACGTGATTTAAACTCGACAGGTGGGTGCATGATCGTCTAGTGCATAAAAGATTATGCCCACGCGGCAACGCAGGTCTATCGGATTGTACAAATTTATTGAATGAGAAAGAAAATTATCAGCGCTCGTAAGTTCATCAAGCCTTCCTTTAGCCATTTGGTTGAAAAGAAGCGTGACGGTGGCGAATTCTCTGACCAAGAAATTCGTTATATCGTCGACTCAATTCTTGATGATCAGCTCCCCGAATATCAGCAATCTGCCCTGGCGATGGCGGTGTTCTTTCAAGGAATGTCTGCTCAGGAGACGGCTGTGTTTGCGGAGGAAATGATGCTTTCGGGTGAAGTCATTGACCTGACGGGAATTGCCCGTCCGAAGATTGATAAATACTCCACCGGTGGAGTGGGCGACAAGACCACGCTGGTGCTCGGACCCCTTGCCGCAGCGTGTGGTGTTGTGATGCCGACTATGAATGGTGTTGATGAGGAGCACATTATCAGCAACCTCGATAAGCTTTCCTCGATTCCCAATTTCAATCCGGTTCTCGATTTGGATGGCTTCAAAGCCCAATTGAAGACAGTCGGCTGTACTTTTATTCGGCAAGATCCCGAAATCTCGCCGGTCGATGCTAAGTTTTATAAGCTGCGTCAGCAGACCGGAACGATCCCTAGTTTGCCACTCATTACCGGCAGTGTGCTGAGCCGCAAGTTGGCAGAAGGTGCTGAAGGTCTCGTCATCGATGTCAAGTGGGGCAACGGCTCTTTCATTAAAGATGTGGAGCAAGCTAAGCAGTTGGCCCGCTCCATTACTCGCGTGGGACGTTCGATGAAGCGCCGTTGTGTAGCACTCGTCACTGACATGAATCAGCCGCTCGGTGATAGTGTCGGTACTGCGCTTGAGGTGAAGGAAGCGATTCAGCTGCTGAAGGGCGAAGGCCCGGAGGATCTGCAAGAACTGGTGCTTAAGCTCGGCATGGAAATCGTTCGCTTGGCAGGTGTGGCAGGTTCCACGCTGTCCGCTAAGCAGACTGTACAGCGGCACCTCAAGGATGGTTCTGCTCTGCAAAAGTTTAAGGATATGATCGAAGCTCAAGGTGGCGATACTTCCGTGATCGATGATCCCGAAAAATTCCCCACCGCGAAGCACGTTCGTAAATTGCCCGCTCCTAAGCGTGGCTATGTGCACACCATTAATGCCGGCTTGATCGCCGAAGGTGTTCAGAAGCTCGCGATGAAGGAGGACGGTAAATACGATCCCGCTGTCGGTGTTTCTGAAATCAAGAAGGTCGGCACGCAGGTGAAGCAAGGTGAGCCGCTGATGATGATTCACTACAACGATGAAGCAAAGATGGAAGAGGCGCTTGAATACCTCAAGACCGCCTACCGCCTAGCTCCGAAGCGTCCGAACCCACCGGAACTGATCGTCGAGCGCGTCGCGTAAGTCACGCATACGAAATTTAACAGAAGCCCCGCCCTTAGTTGGTCGGGGCTTTTTCGTGCGTGAACGACGGGGTGGAAAGCGTCCAAGCGGCTGAGGCAAAGTAGCGTGTGCGCACAAAAAAACGGCGGGCACCGAAGTGTCCGCCGCTGGGGAAAGATGGTCTGATCGGTCGCTTATGCGCGGCCCATGTAGGACTTTTCAGCGGTGCCGATTTTAAGTACATCGCCTTCTTTGATGAACAGGGGCACTTGCACGACGAGGCCGGTTTCGAGTGTGGCTGGCTTTTGCACGTTGCTGGCGGTGTCGCCCTTGATGCCTTCCGCAGATTCGATTACTTTCATTTCAATTGAAGCCGGCAGCTCGATCTGGATCGGCTTGTCGTTGACGTGAAGAATGCTGTAAACTTGGGTTTCGACTAGGAAGTCTTTTGAATCTTCGACCAGTTTCGAATCGAGGATGATGTCTTCAAAGGTGTCTGGATCCATGAAGTGGTAGCCGTCGCCGTCGACGTAGCTGTACTCCAGCTTGACCATGTCGGTGTGCATGATTTCGACGGAGTCCGTGGTGCGGATCTTCGTGTTGGTGCTGGAGCCGGAGTTTAAGTTGCGCATGGTGACCTGCATAAAGCCAGCCTGGCGGCCTTGAGTGCGGTGCTGCACGTCGAGGACGAGGTGCGGAGTGCCTTGATAGTTGAGGACCTTGCCTTTGCGAACGTCTGTGGGTGATGCCATAAGTTTTGTGGATTTTGAAAAAAGGACTTGATCTTCCAGCCCATTGCGAGGCTGTCAAGCGATTCGGGGAGGGCGAATTTATGCGAGCAGTTGCTATATCTAGCGCTGCGCTCGCTGGGTATCAGGCCAATTGAGCGATTGCGTGTTTGAAGACATGCGCCTGGTTGCGGAGGCGCGTGCGATGATGAGGCATGCGTGTATACCTGTTGCTCCCGCTTATGTTGCGAGTTCTTTGAGCAAATTGGCGCAGCCGTCTTGCACGATGTTTAGCACATGCTCGAAACCTTGATCGCCGCCATAATACGGGTCGGGGACTTCGGTTTCGCGGTGCTGTGTGCAGAAGTTGCAAAATAGCTGTATCTTGTGATGCAGTTGACCACTCGGGTCGAGGCGTTGCGCATCGGCAAGATTCGCGTTATCCATCGCCAGAATGAGGTCGTAGTATTCAAGGTCGGCAGCGATCAGTTGGCGCGAGTGTCCGATGATTGGGATCTTGTGTGCACGCATCGACTGCTGCATGCGGCTATCGGGGGCTGAGCCGACGTGAAATCCGATGGTCCCTGCAGATTCGATTTCGAAGTGTTCAGTGCGTCCGGCTTCGTCGACTAAATATTGGAATACGCAATGTCCCGCTGGCGATCGGCAAATATTCCCCATACAAAGGAACAGGATTTTTTTCATGGCAGGCATGCAATCACTTTGCTGGCGTAAATGCTATTGTTTAACAATCCCATCGGCATGGAGTGCGGTGTGCTCCGCTGCCACGCGCTCGAGGTCTTCGATGTGAGTGACCTGTCCGAGGGCACCGCGAATTTTACGCGAGTTGGGCATCTCCTTGGTCAGGCCGATGATTTTCGGGCGCATCCAGCGGATGTCGTTATGACGTTGTTCGCGGAAGGGGCGCTCCATGATCTTGCGAGTGTAGTCGAGGATGGTGCCCCAGCGAACGGCGACCGATGGCGGTTCGGGGACGACGCCGTGCTCGAGATAGTGCTTGATGTCGCGAAAAATCCAAGGATAGCCGAGTGCGGCACGGCCGATCATCACCCCAGCGCAGCTGGTTTGCTCGCGGACGCGGATCACATCGTGCGCGCTGCGAATATTGCCGTTGCCGATTACGGGGATGGTCAGGGCTTCCGCGACTTCGGCGATGAGTGGCCAGTTGGCCTCGCCGCTGTAGCCCTGGGCCTTAGTGCGGCCGTGAATTGTCAGTGCTTGAGCGCCTTCGCTTTCGACAATGTGACCGACTTCGCGCGCGACGAGCGTTTCATCGTCCCAGCCGGTGCGGATCTTGGCGGTAACGGGCGTGCCGGGCACTGCGCGGACGATCGCTCCAGTGACTTTGCCGAGTTTTGCCGGATTACGCAGCATCGAAGAACCGGCGTCCATGCAGATCACTCGGTCTGCCGGGCAGCCGAAGTTGATGTCGATAAAGTCAGGTTGTAGGCGATCCGCGAGCAGCCGAGCGGCGTCGGCCATGGAGTCGGGGTTGGAGCCGAAAATTTGCACCCCCATTGGGCGTTGTTGTTCGGTAAAGTCGACGGTTTCCCATAGCTTTGGATCTTCGCGGGTCAGCGCGTCGGCTTGAACAAATTCTGTCACCATGACATCAGCGCCCTGATCTTTACAGAATTGACGAAAGACGATGTCGGTGACTCGGGCCATCGGCGCTAGATAGAGTGGGAATTTGCCGTTTTGAAACCAGGGGAGCATAAAAAAGCTAGCAGTGTGTAATAGTTGGGAATAGAAAGAAGTTGTAGCGTTCTAAAAGGATGTTCTTCGGATGAATCGATAAAACATAAAAAGCGATTCATTTATATAAACTTAAACCAAAATATAAAATATGAAAAAACTACTGATCCCATTTCTCATGATTGCCGCGGTTGTGACTGCGAGCGCTCACTGTGGTACTTGTGGCGTCGGCGAGGCGAAAGCTAAAGCCGCGCCATCATGCTGTGCAAAGGTAGCTGCGCCAAAGGCCTGTGATACTGCAAAAGCCTGCGACACTGCAAAGGCCTGCGACACTAACAAGTGCTGTGGTTCTGACAAGTGCAGTGCTGATAAGTGTGCAAAAGCCTGTGCTCCTAAGGAAGCCTGTGCGGTTGAAAAAGTCGCGGCTCTCGGGGCGTGTTCAAAGGATGCTGCAGCAACCGCCTGTTCAGCCGCTAACGCGCAGTCCAGCTGTGCGAAGAAGGGTAGTTGGGGCAACAACTAGTTTGACCGATATTATTTGACCAAAGCCCCGTTGATCAAGCCGATCGCGGGGCTTTTTCGTGCCATAAGCTGCCGAGGCCAAAGGTCCATGCGGTGCCGATGAGGATCAGCCAGGTCCAGCCGAGCCCAAGGTGGCCGGTCTCAATCAATGCCAGCAGTCCCGCACAGATTAGGCTGCCGCTCAGCATTGAAATCCAATTGCCGCGGTCGGAGCCGCGAGCGGTTAGGATGCCGAGTAAAAACACCCCGAGTAAAGCGCCGTAGGTGATGCTGCCAATTTTAAAGGTAAGCCACAAGAAGCCCTCGGCGTCTTTGAGCGCCCAAGCAATCAGCGCCAGTGCGATGCCGAAGATCGAGATGAAAATTCGCGAGAGTTGAAGGCCGTCTCGATCATCCGATTGTTTCTTGAGTAGTGGCCGGTAGAGGTCGACCAATGCGGAGGAGCTCAGTGCGCCCATGGTCGAGTCTAGGCTGGACATCGCCGCAGCCAGCACGCCGACCAGTAGTAGGCCCTTCAAGCCGCTGGGCAGTTGGGTGCCGATAAACCATGGGAAGACTTGGTCGGCCGCGACTTCACTGGCCCCGCTTTCCAGCGCCTTCATTGGCAGGCTGGCATCGCCATGCACTTGATAAAACGCGAAAAGCGCCACGCCGACAAAGAGAAAGAGGGCGGCGATCGGAATCGAGATGAAGCCACTCACGATAACGCTGCGCCGCGCGGCGCGGACATCCTTACAGGTGAGCATGCGCTGCGTCATATCTTGATCGGTGCCGAACGCAGCCGTGGTGCTGACGAAGCCGAAGACCGCGGCTATAAAAAACAGTTTCGGGTCATTGAGCCAATGCAGCAGGCCGCCGTCGCCAGCCTCCGGGCGGAATCGGAAGATTTCGAAGCGCCCGTGGGCTGCGCCGATTTCTGAAATCGTGCTCCAGCCAATGCTTTGCCCGATGTATAGAATCAACGCAATGCCACAGCTGATAAAGACGATCGCTTGCAAAATATCAGTCCAGATGATCCCGCGAATGCCGCCGCTGCCCGTGTACATAATCGCGACCAGCGTGAAGATGGACAGGCACGCAGCAAACGGGATATCGAGGATGAGGCTGAGTCCCGTTGCCGCGATCATCAGCCGAACGGCGGATGCCAGCAGCCGCGTGACGATAAAGAACAAAGTCGCGGTGTAGCGTGTTCCATTGCCAAAGCGTTTGGCGAGGAATTCGTAAATGGTCAGACTTTTCGCTGCATAGAACGCTCCCAGAAAGACAAACGCGATGAAGATTCTGGCGAGGAAGGAGCCGACCCCAAACTGCAGGTAACTCATATTTTCGGAGAAACCGACGCCGGGCGTGGCAAGGAAGGTCGCGGCACTCACTTCCGTGGCGACGATGGATCCGAGGACGGCCAGCCACGGCATTTGACGACTGCCGGAGATGAAGTCGTCTGAGCCTTTGTTGCGGCGACCGTGATACAGGCCGATGCCGAGGACCGCGGCGAAGTACACGAGGACGATCAGGCCGTCGAGAAGGGTAAGTTTGTCAAGCACAGTAGAAAACCTGCAAGTTAGTGATTCAACGGTGCCGAGGTCAAGCTAGCTAGCTTTCTGCGTGTGTGTCTGGACAGATCCTAGGTTAACTGTATTATCAATAGCAATGAAGCGACCCGATACGGCACTGATTGTTGATGACGAAAAGCACCTTCGTGTGTATATGAAGCTATTGCTCAAACAGATCGGTTTCACCGAGTTTTTTGAAGCGATTAACGGGCAGCAAGGTGTGGACCTGTATAAGGCGCATCAGCCTGATTTGGTTCTGATGGATGTAAATATGCCAGTAAAGGAAGGCATCGAAGCACTCAAGGAGATTGTCGAATTCAACCAGAATGCGGTCGTTGTGATGGCATCTTCGGTCGCATCGCGGCAAGCCGTTGAGGCGAGTGTTGAATGCGGTGCTTCGTATTACATTCGCAAGGATACTCCCAAGGCTGAAATTGCTGAATTATTGAATGGTTTAATTGATGATATCTGGGGTGGATGAAGGTTGTTCGGTGGTTGAACGATATAAAATGAGCGAGCTAAAATCAGAGTTTGGAAAGGAAGCGGTCAGTGGAGATCTTAATGCTGCTGCCCATGCCAGGCGCTATTCCCTCAAGGGCATGATGGCAGAGGTGCGTTTAGAACGCACGCAATCGGCGCTTGGTCGTGAGCTGTTGGATTCGACCGAGATCGATAAGATCTTTACTGGTCGAAGGCGTGAGAAGACCAAGCGTAGATGAGTGTCTCTATTCGAGAGGAGTTAGCGGCGAATCATATTGTTGTCTCTAATGAAGCGTACGATCTTGCACTGGCTTCAGCAGAGGAAAACTCGTTGGCACTATTGGAGTCTTTGGTCGAGTCGGGTGCCATTAGTAAAGGAATTGCCTGTCGTATTTGGAGTAACCGCCTGGGGCGCGCTTATGTGGATCCGATCTCGACCATCATCAGTCATGAGGCGACCGCTTGCTTACCTATCGAGATTGCTCGAAAGGGAAATGTCATGCCACTGTATCTGGTGGAGCATTCATTGACGGTTGCGATGCCGAATCCGGATGATGAGCCGTTGGTACGTCGTCTCGCGGCGATTACTGGCAAAGAGATTAGCCCGGTGTTTTGCCTGAGTGATGAGGTGAATGATGCGATCGAACTGCATTATTCCACCGAGCAAAGTGTTCAAGAGATTATTGCTCAATTGGAAAGCAGCCAAGGCGCGATTCTGTCGCAATTGAAGCCTGCAGACTTAGAGGAGCTTGGTGCGCACCAGTCGGTAATTCAGTTGTGTGATTCATTGCTTTATTTGGCAATTAAGGAACGAGCTTCCGACATTCATATCGAACCGCAGGAGTCGTGTTCCAAAATTCGATTTCGTATTGATGGACGTCTTCAGGAAATCTTTCGAGTCAGCAGTGCGCTGCATGCGCCTCTCAATTCACGTATTAAGATTCTGAGTGAACTGAACATTGCGGAGACTCGTTTCCCGCAAGACGGACGTTTCTCGATTCCACTCGGTTCGGGTACGGTCAATTTTCGCGTTTCAGTGATCCCGACAATTTATGGAGAGAAATTGGTACTCCGCTTACTCGCCCTGACAGGGAAGCGGGATTTTAAAACATTGGATCAGATGTTTATTTCGCAAACCATTTTAGAGCCCTTTAAGCATGTGATTCGTAGTCCCAACGGAATGGTTTTTGTCACCGGGCCAACGGGGTCAGGCAAGTCGACAACACTGTATGCGGCGCTACATGAGATCAACACTGCGGATGTGAATATCTGCACGATTGAAGATCCTATTGAAACGAGGCTGGATGGTATCATTCAATCGCAGGTGAATAATCAGATTGATTTAAACTTTTCCACATTGTTGCGTTCGTTATTGCGACAGGATCCGGACGTTATGCTGGTTGGGGAAATACGCGATCTTGAAACCGCGAAAATTGCCACCGAAGCCGCCTTAACCGGACACTTAGTTTTTTCGACCCTGCATACCAATAATGCGATCCAGGCGGTTGTCCGTTTAGTTGAGTTGGGGATTGAGCCATATATGGTCGCGCCGTCGATTCTCGCCGTGATGGCTCAGCGCCTTGCTGCTAGAATTTGCGAGGTCTGTAAGCGAGCCTACACGCCAGAGCGGGATTTGTTGGATACCTTTTTCTACGACTCTGATGAAGTGGATGTGCCGGTTTTATATCACGGGGGAGGCTGCCAGTATTGCCGCCAGACGGGCTATCGTGGACGCGTCGCCTTCCATGAATTGGTCTTGGTCACCGAGGAGATGCGTGGATTGATTTCGAGTCGAGCTGATGATGCTGAATTGACTCGAGCGGCGCGTCGCGTGGGGTACAAGCCGCTTCGCTACGATGGCTTAAAGAAGGCGCTGCTTGGTTTTACCACCATTGAGGAACTGGAAGCCCACACGTCTTTTGACTGGCTGAGTGAGGTTGAAGCCAGCTAATAGTGTATATGACGCTCAGGTTTTAGCGTTCGTCAGCAGGTTGGGGCTTTGTTTGCATAAGCATGTGTATGCGTATGCGTATGCAATTGTGGCTGAGAGCTGTCGCGCTTCTGTTTTCGGGGTGAGGTCTTTCAGCACGCATAGCGGTTTGTCGTAGCACGGCGGCGAGAGCCGCTGTGATTATCTGTGTGTGCTGAGCCTATGCGCCTTCGTCATAAATGTAGCCGACTCCGTGGACGGTCCTGAATGCATCGAGCGTGAGTCCGTGCCGTTTGTAAAGATCGCGGATTTTTACGATATATTGGTCCAGTGATCGACTGCGCACATCGGCATGAATGCCCCAGATGGAGTGGATCAGATTCTTGCGGGTGAGGACGCTGTTCGGGTTTGCCGCGAGGTATGAAAAAATGCCCAGTTCTTTGCGTCCTATATTTTCAGTCACACCATCGCTAAATTTCACTTCCAAGCGCTGCGGATTCACTTCAGCTCCGCAAAAAGCGAAAGGCCGGTCGGTGGTCGTCACGTTTTGAGTGATTTTTGCATCATGTACCGTTTCCGCTCGGCGCAGGACTGCGTTGATGCGTGCAATCAGTTCAGGAAAGCTGAAGGGTTTGGTGATGTAATCGTCTCCACCCATTTCCAGTGCTTTGACTTTTTGCACTTCGGCATTCTCTCCGGTTAGGAAGATCACTGGGGTGTCGACGCCGCTTTGGCGCAGCTCGTCCATCAGCGCGAAGCCCGTGCTGTCAGGGAGGTGGACGTCTAGTAAGATCAGGTTTGCGAAATTACTTTTGAGGAAGCGTGCGACGTGGGCGGCTTTATTGCAGATCTGACTTTGCATGCCGGCCATCTCAAGATGAGTCGCGATGAGAGTGGCGAGTTCGCTCTCGTCTTCTGCTACGACGATCAGTGGTTTTGGGGGATGGCTCATAGTATTAACTCAACTGACTGAAATCCTGTAGGACTTGGGCGGCATGCGCCTCCGGTTTAACTTTTGGATACGTGTGTAAGATGATGCCATCAGCGGACACTAGGAAGGACATGCGGTGTACGCTATCGTACACGCGTCCCATGAACTTTTTCTCGCCGTACACCCCAAAGGCTTGTGCGACTTCGAGATTCGTGTCGGCAACCAGTGGAAAGGGGAGGTCGTATTTCACCCGAAATTTCTCATGCGAGCTGTCGGGGTCTTTGCTCGCGCCGATCACTTTTAAGCCCGCAGATTTAAATGCAGACCAGCTGTCGCGAATCGCGCAGGCTTCTTTGGTGCAGCCGGGCGTGTCGTCCTTCGGATAGAAGTAAATCAAATAGGGCGTGCTGAGCGCGCTACTCTTTACGGTGACACCGTCTTCTTGGTAGCTAAACAGAGGGGCTTTTTGGCCGGGATCAAGTGGTTGAGGTACTGACATCGTATAGCTCTTTAAAATACCGCGGAGGGTTATTTTTACAATTACATATTTCAAGTAGTCTGGCGTTATTCAGGAAATTTGTTCTTGAGCCTGCCTCATCCTGCATCAGGTTGTCAGCCATTATGGAAAATACACCATTACTTATGCTCGGCTTGCCCAAAGGCAGCCTCGAAGATTCGACAATCAAGCTTTTTGCCAAGGCTGGTTTCAGTATTTCCAAAAGTTCCCGCTCGTATCGCCCGTCTTTTGACGATGCTGAGCTGGACGGTCGCTTCGTGCGCGCACAAGAAGTGAGTCGCTACGTTGAGCATGGATACTTTGACTGTGGCCTCACCGGCCAAGACTGGGTTCGCGAGAACGCTTCCGATGTGGTCGAAGTGTGCGATCTGGTTTACAGTCGTGCCTCCAACCGTCGCTCCAAGTGGGTTATTGCTGTTCCCCAAGCTTCGCCGGTGCAATCTGTGAAAGACCTTGAAGGTAAACGCATCGCTACCGAAGTTGTGAATATCACCGGCCAATACCTCAAGGACAACGGCGTCAACGCAGACGTCGAGTTCTCCTGGGGCGCCACTGAGGTCAAGGTACCTGACCTCGTCGATGCGATTGTCGATCTGACGGAAACGGGCAACTCGCTTCGTGCCAACAATCTACGTATTGTAGATACCTTGCTGTATACCAACACGGTGCTGATTGCCAACAAGGCGGCTTGGGAGATTCCTGAGAAGCGTAAGAAGATCGAGAATATCGCATTGCTGTTGCAAGCTGCGTTGGAAGCGCATTCCAAGGTTGGCCTGAAGCTCAATATTGAGAAGGCGAAGTTGGAGGGTGTGTTGAAGGAGCTTCCTGCGCTGCGTAATCCGACAATCAACCGTTTGGCTGATGATTCTTGGGTTGCGATTGAAACGATTATCGACGAAAAAGTGGTGCGCGACATCATTCCTGTACTCAAAGCACACGGCGCCGAAGGCATCATTGAGTATCCGCTCAATAAAGTAGTGTATTAATCACCGCGTATGGCAGCAGAGGCTTCAACTGACCGCACTGTACGCATCGGCCTGATTCAGGTTCGCGACCAGGGATCGGCTGAAGCCAATCTAGCCTATACGCTCGATCGTATTCGGCAGGCAGCAGCGGGCGGCGCGCAGATTATCTGTACGCAAGAGCTGTTCACCACCTCGTATTTTTGTCGCACGCAGGACCCCGCGCTGTTTGATCTCGCGGAGTCCGTGCCGGGTCCCACCACGGATGCCCTCGCCACACTCGCTGCGGAGTTGGGCGTGGTGATCATCGGTTCGCTGTTCGAGCGCCGAGCAGCGGGGGTCTACCACAACACCGCCGCAGTGATCGATGCGGATGGCTCCTATCTCGGCAAGTATCGCAAGATGCACATTCCGCAGGATCCGGGCTTTGAGGAAAAGTTCTATTTCACGCCAGGTGATTTGGGCTACAAGGTCTGGGACACACATTTCGGCAAAATATCGGTGCTCATTTGCTGGGACCAGTGGTACCCGGAAGTCGCACGGCTCGCCGCCCTCGCTGGGGCAGAGATCTTGTTTTACCCCACCGCAATCGGCTGGCTCCCTGAGGAGAAAGCCGAACTCGGCAGCGCCCAGCACACCGCCTGGGAAACCGTGCAACGCGGGCATGCGGTCGCCAATGGTTGTTACGTCGCTGCCGTGAATCGTACCGGCACCGAGGGCGACACCGAATTTTGGGGGCAATCATTCGTCGCCGACTTTTACGGGCAAATCATCGAACGGGCGCCGGTGGACGCCGAAGCGATCATTTTGGCCGACTGCGATTTAAATGCGCTCGAGCAAATGCGCCGCATCTGGCCTTTCTTTCGCGACCGCCGGATCGACAGTTACGACGGGGTAACCCGCCGGATGATTGACGACGAGTAGGGCGAGGCGCCAACCTGACGACCAGACTGCTCGGCTGGACTGCTCGTTTTGAATTCACCATCCTATTTTCACGACTGACTACGTAAACAATATGGCATCTTTGAGCACACCGAAGGCATTAGGCTACCGTTTTCCTGCTGAATGGGAGCCGCAATCCGCGGTCTGGTTCGCATGGCCGGTGCGGGAAGATCTTTGGTCGGGCGTGTTGCCCAAAGTCCGCAACCAGCTGGCTGCGCTGTATGTACTGGCGGCTCGTTTTCAACCGGTGCATGTGCTGTGTCCTCAATCCGCGCAGGCGGACTTGCAGGTGCGCATGGCGCAGGCAGGCGATGCCACTAGGGTCAGGCTATATGATTACGAAACCGACGATGTCTGGTGCCGTGATTATGGGCCATTGTTTCTTCTCAGCGAAGACGGCTCCGAGCTGTGTCTCGCCGACTGGACCTACAACGCATGGGGCAACAAATTTCCGCTGCAGCACAAAGACAACCGCGCGCCTGCTTGGATCGCCGAGCAGTTGGGGCTACGCCGCTTTGCGTTCGATACGGTGCTCGAGGGTGGGGCGATTGAGAGTAATGGTGCCGGCCAACTGCTGTCGACCGAAGTTGTACTGCTCAATCCCAACCGCAATGGTGCACTGACTAAGCAGCAGATCACCTCTCGACTGGCTGAAGGGCTTGGGATCGATGAGGTGCTGTGGTTGCACGACGGTTTGGTCGGTGACGACACCGATGGGCATATCGATAATTTGGCCCGTTTCTTTAAGCCGGACGGTATTTTGCTGGCAGAGGTGGCCGATTCGCACGACGTCAATTTCGACGCCTTGCACGAAAACGCCCGGCGCGTGGAGCAATTCAGGACCCCTGACGACCGTCCGTTTAATTCAGTTCACTTGCCGTTGCCGGATCCGATCTACGCAGATGGCGAGCGCTTAGCTGCCAGTTATATGAATTATCTGGTGCTTAATGGCGCCGTATTGGTACCGACCTACGCCCAGCCACAGCATGACGCTCAAGCCTTGGAAATTATCGGCGAGTGCTATCCGGGCCGTGAAATTATCGGCTTTGATTGCTGCGATATTGTCCGCGAGGGCGGGGCGATTCACTGTATGAGCCAGCACCAACCCGCGGTTGTGTAACGCAGTCTGTGCGCGGGTCGATGCGCCGACGCTTAACCACTTACTCGCTTGCCTCTTCCGCCATGTCGCGGAAGAAGATCGCGGTCTTGCCGACGCCGCCGATATACTCGCACTGGCGCTGTGATACGATTTCTTGGCAGTATTGTTTGATCGCTGCACGATCCGCTTCGAAGCGGATCTTAATCAGACCGTTTTTGAGGAGTGCGGTTTCAATTTCGTTGAACACCGTGAGTGTGAGTCCTTGTTTGCCGACGCTGACATGTGGCTTGAGTCGTTGGCCGATGCCGCGGAGCTCTTTCTTTTCGGCGCTAGTGAGTGGTGTGCTGTCTTCCATAATTGAGGGCAAGATCGAGTATCCAAGGCTGAAGGTCGAACTTTGATTGTCGCTAAAATCAAAAAAAAAGAACGCCCTCGGTTGGAAGGCGTTCTTGAGTGAAATCGTAAACGATACGTTTGGTTAGGCGTCCTCTTTGGGATCTGGCAGCGTCTTATTGGCAATGTTCTGCAGTAGTTCGCCCATGAACTCGGCTGGCGTCCTGAGGCCCTCGAGGGCCTTGTTGGCGCGCGAGTTGACTTTGACTAGGCCCTCTTCGGCTTCCTTGCGGCCAAGGACGAGGAAGTGTGGCACTTTGTCGACGTGCACTTTGCGGATCTTAGCACCGAGTTTGTCGGCGATGGCGTCGACGGTGACGCGGATCTTGGCGGCCTTCAGTAGCTTTTCAATTTCGCGTGCCTGTGGTACCAGATCGTCGTTCATTGGCAAAATGCGCACTTGCTCGGGCGCGAGCCAGGTCGGGAAGCTGCCGGCGAAGTGCTCGATCAATACGCCACAAAAACGTTCCATCGAGCCGAACGGCGCGCGGTGTAGCATTACAGGGCGGTGCTTCTCGTTGTCAGCGCCGATGTAATTCAGGTCAAAGCGCTCAGGCAGATTGTAGTCGACCTGTACGGTGCCGAGTTGCCATTCGCGGCCGATCACGTCCTTGACCACGAAGTCGATTTTAGGCCCGTAGAAGGCGGCCTCGCCGGGCTCTTCGACGAAGTCCACGCCGAGTGTCTGGGCGGCTTCGCGCAGGGCTGCTTCGGCCTTGTCCCATTTTGCGGCATCGCCGACATATTTGGTCGAGTCGGGATCACGTAGGCCGATGCGCACGCGGTAGTCGCTCATGCCGAGCGTGTTGAACACTAGTTTTACCAGATCGAGGCAGCCTTTAATTTCCTGGCCGATTTGATCTTCGGTGCAAAACAAGTGGGCGTCATCCTGAGTGAAGCCACGCACTCGTGTCATGCCATTCAGCTCGCCGGATTGCTCCCAGCGGTACACCGTGCCGAATTCAGCCAAGCGCACCGGCAAGTCGCGATAAGAGTGCGGCTGGCTGTCAAAAATTTTGATGTGCATCGGGCAGTTCATCGGCTTGAGCAAATAGCCGTCCACCTCGCCCGAATCGAGCTGATTCGAGAGGTCGCTGCACGAGCAACCTTCGGTCGCGAGGCGCTCGACGGTGCCTGGTTCGACGATCGGTGGAAACTGCGATTCCTTGTAGTAGGGGAAGTGCCCTGAGGTGCGGTACAGCCCGAGCTTGCCAATGTGCGGCGTAAAGACTTGATCGTAGTCCGCCATGCGCAGTTCTTCGGAGATGAAGTTCTGCAGCTCCTGGCGGATGACCGCACCGTTCGGTGTCCATAGCGTCAGGCCCGCGCCAACGGCTTCGTCGATGTGAAACAGTTTGAGCTCTTTGCCCAGCTTGCGGTGGTCACGGGCTTTGGCTTGCTCGAGGCGCTCCAAATATTCAGTCAGCTCGAGCTTGCTGGGAAAGGCGGTGCCGTAGATGCGCTGGAGTTGCTTGTTTTTTTCGTCGCCACGGTGATAGGCGCCAGCGATCGAAAGCAGCGTAAACGCTTTGATTTTCTTAGTGTAGCCGACGTGCGGTCC
>Ga0209715_1001000_pt1 | contig 23439 bp, 19 predicted proteins | sample COGITO_mtgs_1205_2_FD_184809 | JGI IMG/M metagenome (GOLD analysis project Ga0209715, IMG submission 184809) | Pelagic marine microbial communities from North Sea - COGITO_mtgs_120503 (SPAdes) (version 2) | ecosystem: Environmental > Aquatic > Marine > Epipelagic ... | reverse complement strand
AAAGAGTTTTTGCCATGGCTAAAAAGAGACTTCAAGGTGGCACTAGTATTGGAATTTTCCCTGAAGGATTAGTTCCAACTGAAGATGTAATTTTAGCACCATTCAAAAATGGAGCATTCAGTTTAGCTATACAGCACCAAATTCCAATAGTACCTCAAACCTATTATGATTGTAAAAGGTTATTTTCTTGGGATTTTCTAAAGGGAGGGATGGGCACTTTCAGAATTCGCCAACATCAATTTGTGGATACAAAAGGTTTAGAATTTGAGGATACTAAAATAGTAAAAGAAAAAATATTTCAAATAATATACAACGAATTATTATCTGACTCGTTATATATGAAAGATACGAATAGAGCTAAATGAAAGAAGTGTTAAACCCCAAATATTCTGAAAAAGAGGAAAAATTAAATGTATTAACTCATGCTTTTGGATTACTCATGAGTAGTATTGGTTTGCCTTTCCTACTGCTTAAATCATTGCAATATAATGGGTTTTGGAAACCAATAAGCATCGTTATCTTTGGAATAAGTCTGGTTATATTATATGCTGCATCAACTTTTTACCATGCTTCAAAAGACCCAAAAATTAGAAGGAAGTTAAATATTTTTGATCATGCTGCTATTTATGTTTTAATAGCAGGAACATATTCTCCTTTTACTATTATTGTTTTAGAAGGAAGTTTAGGCTGGATAATTTTTGGGTGTACTTGGGCATTTGCATTGGTTGGAATTATATTAAAACTTTTTTATACAGGACGTTACGATAAACTTTCTACAATAATGTATATCCTAATGGGATGGCAAATCATTTTAGTTATAAATCCACTTATAGATGTTTTTTCACCAGAAGGATTGCGACTATTGTTTGCAGGAGGTGTTTTTTATACTGTGGGAGCCTTGATTTATTCATCAAAAAAAATTAAATATAATCATGCTGTTTTTCATGTTTTTGTTCTGTTGGGAAGCACATCTCATTATTTGTGTGTTTACAACTATATTCTAGCTAATTAGAAATTAGTTTTTTTTCTCTCAAAAACATTTTTTTTGTAAATTAAATATTTTATATTTGTAAAGTCTTAGTTAGCTTAATGTTACCTAGACAAAATAAATCTTATTTTAGGGGGTAGATTTATTAAATTCCTCGAACTTTTAGTTCGAGGTTTTTTTTGTCCAATTTTTAAATGGATTTAAGTAAAGGCTAGAATTATAATACCTTTTATCACTTGTTACTTCAACACCCAAGTAATTAGGTTTTAAAAAAGTCTCATTTTTATTTTTGAGTTCTATTTCTGCGATAATTAACCCTTTATTTTTTCCTAAAAACTCATCGATTTCGATGGTGTGATTCCCTAATTTGTGATAATACCTGTGTTTTTCAATAATTCCATTTTCGCAAAGCATCATTAATTCTTTAGCATCTTTTAGATCAATTTCTTTTTCCCATTCAAACCGAGTTGTTCCACTCGCATCTGACACCCCTTTAATAGTTAAAAAAGCCAAATCGTCAATTATTCTAATCCGAACAACTCTTTTTTTATTGGAGTTCAGATACCCTTGAGTTATGTGTTTTTTATCATAACACATTTTTTTGAAATCGTTATTTTTTACTAAAAACTTCCTTTCAATTTCTATATTCATTTTTATTATTCTTTGTACTAATGTAATGGATTTATCGTTATTGTTATAAGAAATAAATATATTTGATTTCAATTTATTTACATGCTCAAGAGACTTTTCATATTCTTTAGTTTTTCAACATTTTCTTTGGTAGCTCAAGTAGATTATAGTGATGCTTGGGAAGATTTTTATTCATACAACAATGTTAAAGATCTTATTAAAGTAGATAACATGTTATATGCATTAACAGACAATGCAATGTTTACTTATGATTTTATAACTGAAGAAACAGAAAAACTATCTTCAGTTCAGGGATTGTCTGGCGAGACCACTTCAGCAATTCATTACAGTATTCAAAGCGATAGGCTGGTCATTGGTTATAAAAATGGATTGGTAGAGGTTGTAGATTCTGACGGCAGTATTACAATTTCTGCAGATATCTTAAATTTTAATCAAACAGGTGAAAAAAGTATTAATGATATTTTTGAATATGAAGGGAAGCTATACTTATCTACTTCTTTTGCTATTATAGAATATGATATTGATCAATTAGAATTTGGAGATACATTTTTTATAGGAAATAATTCTACAGATGTAAAAATAAATGAAATAGTAGTTTTTAATGATTTTATTTTCGCTGCCACTGAACGAGGTATTTACAAAGCAGATATTAATAACGCAAATTTAATTGATTTTAATAATTGGAATTTAATTTCATCAGTCAATAATAATTATACAAACATCACCATCTTCAATAATAAAATCTACACCACATTAGACAAAAACCTGTACGAAGTTACCGAAACAAATGAGATTGTTTTAATTGAAAATTACACTTCATCAATCATGAGTTTAAAAGGCTCTTCAACTAATTTGTCTGTTGCCTTTAATAGTTCTGTGAATGTCTACAATATTAATTTTGATTTAGTACTTCAAAATAATGCAGATCTTAATTTTGATTATATCTTAAATGCTGCTTTTGCTGAAAACAATCAGATTTTTTTAGCAACAGAACAATTTGGGATTTTAACATCACTAACTACACAGGATATCATTTTTCAAGAAATTCATCCTGAAGGACCAGTATCAAATGATATATTTTCTGTAACAGCAAAAAACAACCAATTATGGTTGGTTTACGGGGGGTATTCACCAACTATGGCACCTATTCTACCAAAACTAGGATATAGTCATTACAACGGAGAGAATTGGTTTACAAAAGAAAATGATCCTGACAATTCTTTTCCAGGATTTGTGGAGGTTACGCTAGACCCAAATAATGAGAATAAAGCATTTATTAGTAGCTTTGGAAGTACAAATCAAATTAATACTTATGAAACGGGTGGATTATTTGTTGTTGAAAATGACGAAATCACTAACTTTTATAATCATTTGAATAGCCCTTTGGAGAATATCTACGAATCGGATCCCTCAAATAGTAGTGTAACGGTAAGAATTCCTGGCTCTGTATTTGATAATCAAGGAAACTTATGGATGACTAATATTGGTGCATCTAATGAATTGAAAAAGTTTTCAAATGGTTCGTGGACTGAATATGATCTTAGTTCAGTGAAGTCAAACTTTTCTGCTGGTGCCGTCACGGTCATAATATCAGATAGAAATAATTCTATTTGGATGGGTTCTAGAAGTGATGGCGTTATAGCATTTAACCAAAACGGTGAAAGGATTAGATCTTTAACTTCCACAATAACTGAAGGAAGTTTACCAAATTTAAGAGTGGTTAGTCTGGCTTCAGATGCAGACAACAGGATTTGGATTGGAACCATTTCTGGATTAGTGGTCTTTAATAACGCATCAGGTGTTTTTGATGCTGATGTGGTAGATGCACAGCCTATAATTTTTGAAGAGGATGGAATTGCCAAAAAATTACTTGGAGATCAATATGTTTCAGCTATAGCAGTGGATGGTGCAAACAACAAATGGTTTGGGACATCCGATGGAGGAGTGATTTATACCAACCCAAATGGCCAGACAACAATAGCTAATTTTAGCAAAGAAAATTCGCCATTACCTTCCAATAGAATTACAAAAATTGCAGTAGATAAAGAATCTGGAAAAGTTTTTTTTGCAACGGATAAGGGAATTGTTGCCTACAATAGTAATGTGGCTCCTTTTGGAGAGACATTAGGAGAAGTATATGCATATCCAAACCCAGTTAGAAAGTTTCATAATATTGTAACTATTGATGGGAGAAACGGTACAAATTTACCAAAAGGAACTAATGTGAAGATTTTGGATGTTGCTGGGAATTTAGTGTATGAGTCCAATGTTGTAGAAGGTCAACAATTGCAGGGAGGCAAAGTGATTTGGGATAAAAAGAATTTGGCTGGAACCTACGTGGCTTCAGGAATCTACATAGTTTTATTAGCAAATGAAGATGCATCAGAAACATCAATAACAAAAATAGCAATCATCAATTAATGACGGTAATATCATCTAAAGCGATTGTTATTAGTACTATTAAATACAGCGATACCAGTTTAATCGTTAGACTTTATACTGAAGAAGTAGGTTTAGTTTCTTTCTTGTTAAAAGGAGTTTTAAAATCAAAAAAAGGAAAATTAAGAACAGCTTATTTTCAACCATTGAATCAGCTTTCTATTATTTTTAGTCATCAAGAAAAAAGAAATTTACAACTATTAAAAGAAGCTCAAATAATTCATGTATACCAGACTATTTATACCTCTATTACAAAGCAATCTATAGTTTTATTTTTATCTGAGGTTTTATCTAGTGCAATTCAAGAGGAAGAAAATAATACCTTACTGTATAAATATCTTGAACATTCTCTAATGTGGTTAGACTCTCACGAACAAATATCCAATTTTCACTTACTGTTTTTACTAAATCTCACCAAATTTTTAGGTTTTTATCCAGACGTTTCTCAATCTAATAAAAATGGCTTTCATTTAAGCGAAGGTTTTTTTACAGACAACCTTCAAATTAAGGAAGTTATCAAAGGAAATGAAATAAATCAGTTCAAAAAGCTTTTAGGCATAAATTTTGATAAGATTGAGTATATGAATTTTTCAAAAACTGAAAGGCAAAAATTATTACAAACATTAATTCGTTATTTTGAATTACATTTGGGCGGATTTAGAATTCCTAAATCTTTAGCAGTTTTAGAAACAGTATTTAGTAAATGAGAACTATAGGATTTTTAATACTTTTTTTGCTACCCTTTTCATCTTTTACACAAGAGTTAAAAGTTTTAGACGAAGAAACTGGGAAGCCCATATATAATGTCAATGTTTTTACTGAGGCGCCTTATTTTAATTCCTCTACGAATTCAAAAGGGATTGTAGACATTTCTTTAGTAAAGGAAAAAGATATTTTATTTTTTTCTCATATTTCATACGCTTTAAAAAGCATTTCAAAGGAGCTTATAAAAAACAACTTCACTATATACTTAGCTAAACAATCTGAACAACTAGATGAGGTAGTTTTATCTGTATTTAAAAGAGATGCAAAAACAAATAGAGTGGCAGAAAGAGTTGCCGTATTAACATCTAAAGAAATTGAAAAATTATCACCACAAACTTCTGCTGATTTATTAGCAGCTATTCCTGGCATTAAGATTCAAAAATCTCAAATGGGTGGAGGAAGCCCTGTAATTAGAGGTATGGAGTCCAATAGGGTTATGTTAGTGGTAGATGGGGTTAGAATGAATAACGCTATTTACAGAAAAGGCCATTTACAAAATGCCATTACCGTTGCACCAAATCAATTAGATAAAACAGAAATTGTTTTTGGGCCATCATCCGTAATTTATGGATCGGATGCCTTAGGAGGGGTAATTCATTATTATACTAAAACTCCTAAATTATCAGAAAAAACCAAAGTAACTTCCAATTTTTTTAATCGATATTCTTCTATTAATAATGAAATTACTAATAACGCTTCAGTAGAAATAGGTAATAAAAAATGGGCCTCATTTACAAGTATTTCACATAGTGATTTTGGAGATTTAAAAATGGGAGAAAAACGTTCTCACGGTTTTAATAATTGGGGTAAAGTTTTTCAGTATTCAGAAAATTCAAATGATTTTTACTCTAGCACAGCAACTGAAAACTCTGATGTAAATCTTCAACGAAATACAGCGTATAACCAAACAGACTTGCTGCAAAAATTCTTTATTCCACTAACGGATAAAACAGAACTAAAACTAAACTTCCAATATTCTACATCTTCAGATATTCCAAGGTTTGATAGATTAGATGAAAAACATGAAGAAACTCTTAAATTCGCAGAATGGTATTACGGCCCTCAAGAAAGGTTGTTGATTTCTCCACAATTGGATATTAACCCAGGAAAGTCTTGGTTAGATAAAGGCACATTTACATTAGCCTATCAGAACATTAAAGAATCAAGAATACAAAGAAAATTATCAAGCTTAGAAAGATCTTATAGAAATGAGAATGTTGATATCTTTAGTGTTAATGGAGATTTTATGATTCCATTAAGTAAAAATGAAAATAGAGCTTTTACTTATGGTTTTGAATTCTTACATAATGATGTTATCTCAGATGCTTACGGAAAAACATTGGAGGTTTTAGGAAATGATATTATTGGATTTTCAGATAATTTTAATGTCCAAACTCGTTATCCAGACGGAGGAAGTAGTTATGTGAGTTCAGCTGTTTATCTAGGCTATAGAGAAGATGTAAATGCCAAATCAACATTAAATAGCGGAGTTCGTTATACCCGTACAAACCTGAAGGCATCATGGATAGATCAATCAATAATTGTATTACCTGAAACTAATATTAAATTAGACAATTCTGCTTTGACAGCAACATTAGGCTATGTATACAAGCCCAATAAAAACATTCAGTTAAATACCGTTATTTCATCTGGCTTTAGATCTCCTAATATAGATGATGTTGGTAGAGTTAGAGAAAAATCTGGAAATATTACTGTACCAAACATTCATTTAAAACCTGAGTATGCGTATAGTGCTGAAATAGGAATACAAAAGTATTTCAATGATAAAAAATTTAGATTTGGGTTTAACACCTACTATACTTTATTAAAACATTATATCATAAGAGATGACTTCTCTATGTTTGGAAATTCATCTCTTGATGGCCAATTATTATATGATGATGAAATGGGTAATATTGTCGCCAATCAAAATAGAGGGAATGCTTATATTCACGGTTACACAGCAAGTTATCAAGGTAAATTATCTGAATACTTTACTTCTAATGGTTTTATCACCTTCACCAAGGGAAGAACTTATGATTCTAAAGAACCCCTTTCATCAATTCCACCTTTATTTGGCCAATTTGATATAAATTTCACAAATAAAAAGTTTCAATTAGGTACGAGTTTTCGATTTAATTCTAAAAAAGACATTGTTGATTTTAATTTTACTGAAGGAATAGATAATCATGATTTGACTCCTATTGTAAATGAAAATGCAATAGAAGATGTTGATAAATATTTTGGTTCACCAAGCTGGGTAACTTTAGGATTTAATAGTAGTTATAGTTTTAATAAAAATTGGAAGTTACAAGGAATGATTAGCAATATATTTGATCAACACTACAGAGAATTTGCCTCTGGAATATCTGCTCCAGGAAGGAACTTCTCTTTTTCTTTAATTACAGTTTTTTAACTTTTTTTATTCCCTTCATCATCAAAGTTTTTATTTAGCTCTTTTTCTGTACTAATTATAGCAACTAGTAATGTAAAGATCATAAAAGCCATAGAAAACCACGAATTCATCAAAGCTTCATTAATAAACGTTAATATCAATGCAGCAATAAAACTAATGCCTGAATATTTAAGTAATGTTATACCAAATAATCTATTTGCAAAATCCCAAACAGTACGGTTTTGAATAGTTCTATGTGTTCTATACCCATAAATACTATTTATTTTTTTTGGGGGAAAACAATAAAAGATAATACTTAGAAAGAAAATCAATCCGTTAACACTTAATACATAGGTAAAGGCGTTCATACTAATTATTTTTTAATGGTCTTAACAGACCTTCTTGTGCAACTGTAGCAATTAATACTCCATTTCTTGTGAAAATATTTCCGGTGGCTAACCCTCTAGCTCCTGAAGTACTTGGTGATACAACAGAAAATAACATCCAATCATTAAAATCAAAATCTCTAAAAAACCACATTGAATGATCTAAGCTCGCCATTTGTGTATTTCCAATACTAGCTTTACTTGCATTTGGCTTTAATGCAGCGTTTAAGATATTATAATCTGAAATATAGGTTAGTATTTGATGTTTTAATGTTAACTCTAAATCTGAAGTATTTCCTTTTAATTTAAACCACATGTCCTCAACTGGAGGAAGATCTTTTCTTTCCATAGGATTCAAAACCTGAACAGGTTTAAAGTCAATAGGTCTTTCAATACTCAAAAAGTCTCGAAGCTGTGAAGGAATAAAATTTCCATATTGAGAAAGCAATTCACTCCAACTTAAAAGTTCTTCTGGTTGTTTGATTGATGTTTTTATAGGTTCTTGATGTTCGTATCCTTCTTCTTTTTTGTGAAATGAAGCCGCTAGTATAAAAATGGTATTATTTTTTTGGATTGCAGTAACTCTTCTAGTTGAGAAACTTCCACCGTTCCTCATTTCAGTAACTTTAAAAGTTATTGGAATGGTTAAATCACCAGGAAGTAAAAAATAGGAATGAAGAGAGTGAACAAAACGGTCATTAGGGATGGTTTGATATGCTGCGTGTAATGCTTGAGCTAAAACTTGTCCACCAAAAACTCTTGAGTTACCAATAGTTTTACTTATTCCTGTGTAGGTTTGAGAATCCTCTTTTTTTAATGTCAGGATATCAACTAAATCATGTATTGTCTTCATAACTTTTTTAATCTCTTTTAAATGGAAATTTTTGGTTGAATTCAGAAGGCTGAATCTTAAGCAAAAATAATTTTAAAAATTTATTTCTAATGGATTTTTTATGACGAATATATACTGTTAAGTCTTGGGGTTCTGCTCCAACAGAGCTTTTAATTTCACTGGCTGTTCTTCCAAAGTTTAACACTTCAATTTTATTATCTATGGCAGTCTTGATATAGTCATAGAGCATCCTTTGATATATTGCGTATTGTTTATTGAGTTCATAATCTATTCCAACAAAATGAGCATCCAAATGATTTTTATTGATCATTCCAGACATAAACCCCACCATTTTATCATCAATCCAATATGATTTTAGGATGTATGAATGCCCTAATTTAGCTTTAAGACTCTTATAGGTTTGTAAATTAAATTCCCCTAGATTAAATGCCGCTTTTGTTACAACTTTTTTATACAATTCAGTCATTTTAAGCAGATGTTCATCAAAATTTAAAACAGAAATTTCTTTTGTAACCAAATCGTTACTAAGTTTCATAGCTTTTTTAGCCTTTACTCTAAATTTTGTTTTTAGTGCGGTTAAGTAGTCCTCAAAATTTAGCCATTTAGGATTAATTTTTAAAATCAGATTTGGTTCAATATTGAAAGAATAATAACCCATACTAATCAGCTCTTTGGTTATGGGTAAAGATTCAGTCCTAAAATCTTTCATCATAAATATATCGATTGGATTTTTTTGATTACTATTTTCTGTATGATGAAGAATACCTTTAGATATTTTTCTTAAAATAAGCCGCTTATTTTCACCTTTCTTAATAAAAATACCATGTTCACCACTTACAAATGTGTTTCCACAGTTAATTATTTTTAGTGGCTTTTCTTTTGGAATAATAGTTAATCTTCTTCCAATTGAAGTAATCTTTTTAAATATACTTGAGGTGTCTTTTTCTATTCCTTCTAATTGAAAGTTAATGATTTGAACATTGGCTAATGCAATAGCTTTTTCATTTTCATTTTTTAATACAATGTAATAAAAGGATAAATGAGAATTGTGTTTTTCTAAAGCTTCTAAATAGTTTGATGAAAAATACAAGTTATGAGCACAATTTAGTTCTTTCCATACAATAGTAGGAATATCAGCTACAGAATTGAACACTAATATTTGAGTGTTGTTAAGGTCTAAATTCAAAAAACTTTTTTTAGGTTAAAGATGCTTTAAATTATTTTTATTTATTCTAAATAAATACTTATTTTTGTATGCTAGTATATTTTAAAATGATTGTATTTTACAGTTTAGAAAATCCGACAATAAAAATTTCAAACACATCAACTGATTGTTATAATAGCTGTTCATTAAACTGTATTAAACCTAAAAACAAATGCTGTTTTAAATATAAAAAAAAGGGCATCAACTGCAAGCGATGCCCGAATATTTTTTTGAGAGAAGCTTCTTAATTTCTCAAAATTTTAATGTGGAAGAGTTTTAGTCTTCTATTTAAAAGCATTTAAGCCAGTAATATCCAATCCTGTAATTAACAAATGAATGTCATGAGTACCCTCATAGGTAATTACACTTTCTAAATTCATGGAGTGACGCATAATAGAATATTCACCACTAATTCCCATACCTCCTAATATTTGTCTTGCTTCTCTAGCAATGTTGATTGCCATGTCTACATTATTTCTTTTTGCCATAGAAATTTGTGCAGTAGTAGCTTTTCCTTCATTGCGTAAAACGCCCAAGCGCCAAGTTAATAATTGTGCCTTCGTAATTTCGGTAATCATTTCAGCTAATTTTTTTTGTTGCAATTGAAATTGACCAATAGGTTTACCAAATTGAATACGTTCTTTACTGTAACGCAAAGCAGTATCATAACAGTCCATAGCAGCTCCTATGGCTCCCCATGCTATTCCATAGCGTGCAGAATCTAGACAGCCTAAAGGTGCTCCCAAGCCAGACTTATTTGGTAATAAATTTTCTTTTGGAACTTTTACATTGTCAAAGATTAACTCACCAGTAGAGGAGGCTCTTAAAGACCATTTGTTGTGAGTTTCTGGAGTAGAAAACCCTTCCATATCTCGTTCAACAATTAGACCATGTATTCTTCCTTCTTCATTTTTAGCCCATACAACAGCAACTTGTGCAAGAGGTGCATTAGAAATCCACATTTTTGCACCGTTTAAAAGATAATGATCTCCCATATCTTTGAAATTAGTTGTCATTCCTCCAGGGTTAGATCCATGATCGGGCTCAGTTAATCCAAAACAACCCATCCATTCTCCGGAAGCTAATTTTGGTAAATATTTGTTTCGCTGTGCTTCATTTCCATATTTCCATATGGGATACATCACTAAAGAGGATTGAACAGATGCTGTAGATCTTACACCTGAGTCACCTCTTTCTATTTCTTGCATAATCAAACCATAAGAAATTTGATCTAAGCCTGCACCTCCATATTCTTCTGGGATGTAGGGCCCAAATGCACCTATATCTGCCAAGCCTTTAATAATTTGCTTTGGGAATTTAGCATTTTGAGCATATTCCTCAATTATAGGTGATACATCTCTTTTTACCCAATCTCTGGCGGCTTCTCTAACTAACTTGTGCTCTTCAGTTAGTAGGTCATCTATTTGATAGTAATCAGGGGCTTGAAATAAATCTGATTTCATGTTTTTTGATTTGTTTACAGACATCAAATTTAAAGAATAGATGTCAATTTAGACCAGTTTTAAATATTTTTTTATTGGGTTAAAAATTTTGATAGCAATACATGAAAGTGATGAACTCCCTTTTCTCGATTCGGTGAAAATCGTCCAGCTTTATAAAATGAAGAGCGCACCCCTTTTTGTACATTTTCTACCACAATTTCATCTTCTTTTTCTACTTTTTCAAGATTACTTCCCGCACCTTTATTTAGTTTAGTAGGATCTAAAACATAGCTCATAAAAGAAACTTTTGTTTTACTTATCTCTAAAGGCTTTACAATGTTAATAGACAATCCCCAAGGATAAAAGTTAAACATTATATTTGGGAAAACCCAAAAATAATAGGCAGCTACTTTTTTTCCAAAATCTATATGATTTTGAGGAAATTCAAAGATTTCTGTAGCTTCATCTGAATAGCCAATTTGTAAATTACAATGCTCATAAATAATTGTTTCATAACTACTATAATCTAAAACTTCGTTAAGACTCTCGTGAACAAAAGGTACATGAAACCCTTCTAAATAGTTGTCGCAGTACAATGCCCAATTCGCGTCAATTAGGAAGTCTTTTTGTAATGTTTTTTCGAGTTTAAATTCATCAATAGGTAAAAAACCTATTCTTTCATTCATAATATTAATTACCTCTTGAAAATCAAAACTTGGATTGAGTCCTGCAAATAAAAGATGTCCCCATTTTTTTAAAGGGAACTTATGTAGATGATCACAAGGTCTTGGGAAATTTTCAGCATCAGTAAATTCAGGCATAAATTCAAACTTACCCTGTAAGTTAAATCGTCTTCCATGATAAGAGCAAGTAATTTTTTTTGTAAGTTTAGATGTTAATGCAAGTAAATTTCCTCTGTGTGTGCACACATTTGTGAGACAATTAATGTGGCCGTCTTTATCTTTAGTTAATAGTAGGGGTTCTGTTAAAAAACCATCTAATATAATGAAGGGATGTACTGATTGTGGCTTATCAACTAAACTTTCATCACCTACCCATTGCCAAGATTTTAAAAAAACTTTTTCTTTAATTCTTTCAAAAACAACAGGATCTTTATAAAAAGTAGCAGGGAGGGTTTCTGCTTTTGTGATATCTGAATTGATTTTAAATTTCATTTTGGTTGTTAATTTAAATTGTATCTTTCAAGAGTTTGATTCTAAAATTACATAAATTAAATGAGTTCTAGTAACAAAAAAATTGGTTTGATAACCACAACGTCTTTGGTTGTTGGAAATATGATAGGCGCAGGGATATTTATACTTCCAGCTTCATTATCAACTTATGGGAGCATTAGTTTATTAGGTTGGGTTTTTACTGCATCGGGAGCTATAATCTTGGCAAAAATATTTAGTAATTTGAGTAAGATTATTGTAAATAAAAGCGGAGGGCCTTATGCGTATTCAAAAGAAGGGTTTGGAGATTTCATTGGTTTCTTAGTTGCATGGGGATATTGGATTTCTACATGGATTAGTAATGCTGCCATTGCTATTGCGATTATTGGAGCATTAAGTTTTTTTTTTCCAATTTTAGAAACAAATTCATTTTTAGCGGTTAGTGTTGGTTTATCAATGATTTGGTTTTTTACTTGGATTAATTCTAACGGGGTACGATTTTCAGGTAAAATTCAAGTCATTACAACAGTTTTAAAAATACTTCCATTATTATTTGTTATCATTTTTGGTCTATTTTTTTTTAGTCTTGATAATTTTCCAAAATTTAATTTGACAGGTGAATCAGACTTTACCACATTTTCATTAGTGGCCGCATTAACATTATATGCTTTTTTAGGTTTAGAATCGGCTAGCATCCCTGCTGAAAATATAAAAAATTCATCAAAAACAGTTCCTAAAGCAACCATGCTTGGTACAATTATTAGTACTTGTATCTATATCTTAGGAACCATTGTTTTATTTGGAATTTTACCCACAGAAACTTTACAAAATTCTCCAGCCCCATTTGCTGAGGCAGGAGAAGTTATTGGGGGTAAATATGCAGGGTATTTTATCGCTATGGGAGCTGCAATTTCTGGAATGGGAGCACTTAATGGTTGGATTTTAATTTTAGCACAAATTCCCATGGCAGCAGCAAAAGATAATATTTTTCCAAAATTTTTTAAAAAAAACAACAAAAAAGGGGCTCCTATTTTAGGTCTCATTATTGGAAGTTTATTAAGTTCTGTAGTTATGTTGATGAATTTTTCAGACAGCCTGGTTAGCCAATTTACTTTTATGGTAAATTTAACTGTATTAGCCTGTTTGGTCCCTTATTTATTTGTTTCTGCAGCCTATACCATTATTGTTCTCCAAAAAAATAAAGAACCCAGCAGTAGTATTCTGAAAACAGTTATTTTAGGTCTTTTAGGATTTTTATATTCTTTATGGGCTATATACGGTTCAACAGCAGAAGTTGTTTTTTATGGATTTTTATTATTATTGCTTGGAATTCCATTTTATGTTTTAATGCAATGGAATAAATCTAAAGCAAAATGAATAAAACGCATCATTCAGAATATTTGAAATTAAAAACGCTGTATTTAAAATCTGCAGAAAATTCATTTTACTCAGAAAAGCAGCTTTCAGAACAATGGGAAGAATTACAGTTTCTCTCAAAACCTAGTTTTGAAAAATCCTTAAAAGAATATGATACATTTCAATTATTTCTCGCCAATAAAAATATAGAATTATCTTTTTTCCCCAAGAATGAGAAAACATGGATAGACTCCATCTATTGTAGAGATGCTTCAATTGCTACAGATTTTGGAATGATTATGTGTAATATGGGGAAGAAGGGAAGAGTTCATGAGCCTAAAGCACAATTAGAGGCTTATCAAAAAAACAATATAGATATACTGGGAGATATTACGCACCCCGGAACCTTAGAAGGAGGTGATGTAGCGTGGTTAGATCAAAACACATTAGCAGTTGGTCATACCTATAGAACAAATGAAGAAGGGATTCGTCAGTTAAAATCTTTATTGCACCCTAAAGGGATCGAGGTAATTGTAGTTGAGCTGCCACATTATAAAGGTAAAGAAGATGTTTTTCACTTGATGTCTATACTCAGTCCAGTTGATAAAAATTTAGCTGTAGTTTATTCTCCTTTAATGCCTGTTAAATTTAGAAATGAATTGCTACATAGGGGTTTTCAATTGATAGAGGTTCCAGATGAAGAATTTGAATCTATGGGTTGTAATGTGCTAGCATTAGCTCCCAGAGATTGTTTAATGGTTGATGGAAATCCAATCACAAAAAAATTACTTGAGAATGCAGGATGTCAAGTGTTTAGTTATAAGGGAAATGAGATTAGTGTAAAAGGGGGTGGCGGACCTACTTGTTTAACCCGTCCAATGCAAAGAATTATACTGTAAATAAGTACTTTCTCTCATTTGTAAATAATGTCTTATATACTACTTTCTATACTCCCTTTTATGTAAGTTTGTAAGGATGAACAATACGTTAGGTAAAAAAGAAAGATTAAAAAGTCAAAAACTCATTGGGAGACTTTTTGAGGAGGGTACTTCTATTAAAGTTTTTCCTTTCAGGTTAGTTTATATTGCTACAGAAAAAACATCTTTACAGTCTTCTTTTTCAGTTCCAAAAAGAAATTTTAAAAAAGCAGTAGACAGAAACCGGATTAAAAGATTGATTAAGGAAGCGTATCGGTTAGAGAAAAAAAATGTATTTAAAACATCAAATTATAATTGTGCATTTATGATTACTTTTCTTGGTAATAAAGAACCAGCATTCTCCGAAGTTCAAAAAAAAATCCGAGAACTTTTAAAATTATTTATGAAAACACAAACAAGAAAAGAAAATGAATAACTTCTCAATAAAAAAACACTTTCTATTCACACTAGCTATTGGTGCTATTTTTCTTTCTTTTTCATTCAAATCAAATTTTTTTGAGGTTGCAAAACAATTGGAGATTTACACAACATTATTCAAGGAATTGAATTTATATTATGTAGATGAAATTAACCCTGCTGAATTTACAAATAAAGCAATTAAAAATACTTTAAAAGAATTAGACCCGTACACAAATTATTTTGATGAACAAGAAGTTGAAGAAGCAAGAATTAGAAGAGAGGGAGAGTATTCAGGAATTGGCGCATCAGTTTTTTATGATAAAAAGGGAATTACATTAAATGAGGTTTATAAAGGCTATGAAGCTGACAAAAAAGGGTTAAAAGCTGGAGATATTATTATAAAAGTAGGGAATCAATATCTAAAAAATATGGATAGGGATCAACTTTCACAGCAATTAAAAGGGGCGCCAAACACCTCTTTAGACATCTCTATTCTTAGACAAGGTAAAGTCATAGATAAAACAATTGTTACCGAAAAAATTGAGATAAACCCCGTACCCTTTTATGATTTAATTGACCAAGAAACAGGATATATAGTGTTAACCAGATTTAATCAAAAAGCTTCATCCGAGGTTAAAAAGGCTTTTTTAGATTTAAAGAAGAGAGGGATGACTACGTTAATATTTGATTTAAGAAATAATCCTGGAGGCTCTCTAGGAGAGGCGATAAAAATCTCAAATTTTTTCTTACCAAAAGGGAGTAAAATTACATCAACTAAAGCTAAAGTTAGAAAATGGAGTACTACTTACAACGCATCAAAAGTTGCTTTAGATTTAGACATTCCTCTTACTATTTTAGTTAACAGAAATTCAGCTTCAGCTTCTGAAATAGTTGCGGGGGCACTTCAAGATTATGATAGAGCGATTATTGTAGGAGAGCGCTCTTTTGGAAAGGGATTAGTTCAGCGCTACAGAAATCTATCTTATGGAACACAACTCAAACTCACCATATCAAAATACTACACTCCAAGTGGGAGGTGTATCCAAGAATTAGATTATGCTAATAGAGATAATAAAGGAGAGGTTCCGAAATTTTCAGATGGAACAGTTACTGCTTTTAAAACTAAAAATGGAAGGGTTGTATTTGATGGAGGAGGAATTACTCCTGATGTAGTCGTAGGCTTTTCAAAAAGAAATGAATTTACCAAAGCGTTACTAAAGTCAAGAGCAATTTTTAATTTCACCACGGATTTCTATTACAAGAACCCAACAATAAGTTCAATTGATAATTTTTCTTTTTCTTCATCAAACTTTAAAAGTTTTTTGAATTATATTAAAACCTCTGATACTACTTTTAAAACCTCTCAAGAGCGTCTTTTTTTAGATGCATTCAAATCAGTTTCAAAACCAAAATTAATTTCTTCTGAATATCAAGAAATAAAAAAGAAATTACTTCAAGCAAAAATTGAAAATATTTCAAAAGATCAAGATTTTATATCAGCTCTTATTATGGAAAATATTTTAATTAGATATTTTTATAAAAAAGGAACTTACGAGAATAAATTAAAAAAAGATAAAGTACTTCTTGAAGCACTAAAAATACTTAAAAATAAAAACCATTATACCAAAATCCTTAATGGAGCCTAATTCTAGCCGAATTACTTATCTTTACACCCTAAAAATACGATGTTGCAAACCAACCACAAAGAAAGAACAAGAGCACAAGAATCAACAAATGCAATTGAGCGTTTGTACATATCTATGCGACATTTATTTAGCAGAGGTTTTTATAAACCTATGGGTATTTCGGGGGAAACCTTAAGGAAATCACTTTTACTTCTTAGACCCGAAATTTATGGGTCTATAGCAGAAGAACGAGTAGAGTTAAATGGGTTAATCTATGTGATAGAGCGCTTACCGGAAGGAATTGAGGAGTGTCAGTTTATAAACCTTACTGCTGATGAGCGATATAATAAATCTCATTTTAAGGTAATTATTCCTCCTAAAAGAAGAAGAAATTGTTATAGAATTGACAAAGACCAAATGAATATTGAGATTACTAGGGGTCGATCAGAAATCTATGATATTTTAACGCACCTTACTTTTTTATTCATTGAATCTCATAAAATAAAAGACCGTGTTTTGTTAAACGCAAAAGGAGATGTTACCCGTGAATGGAAAAATTTAGAAGAGGTCGTTCTTCATCACAAAAAAATTTCTGAAGAAGAGAGAGAAGTTGCAAAAGTTCATTTAGCAAGTGTCTTAGGCAGAACATATGATGAAGTTGCCGATACCTATAAAACTTTTTATTCCCCAGAAAACCCAGATCGTTTTTTTCAAATTATATATTGGTTGGGTAAACTTGCCATTACTGAAAGTTGTCATCTGCAAAAAAGAGCAATTAACTTCAGTTCTGTTTTAAGAGAAGAAATTGGGCATCACATCTATGGAGAGATTTGGGCCAATAATATAAAGAAAGTATTAAAAGATCATCAGCTTATAGAAAGACCAATACATATTATTAGTGCAAATATGCATAGCGTGTTAAATACTATTTATGCAACTAATGCGTTATCATCAATAACAAAGGGTAAAGAAGGGTTTGAATTGTATGAGTTACTGAGTAATAGTGATAGTAAACCGCTACAGAAAAAAGTAAAAGAATACGCGTCTAAAAATGGGTTGATTTACATAAAAGATACCTCAGGAACCAACATTAATGTTCAGGTGATAGACACTAAAAAGGTAGGTATTGACAAACCACAATTTAAAAAAGAAAATATTGAAGGTGAATACCCAGTAATTATTGTAATGGATTATGCTTTCGGTGAGCAAGCCTACGAAACCATGGACGAATTATTAAAGCCTTATAAAGAAAATAAAAGTTCAATTCATTTAAATGTTGAATCTATATCAATTATGGGTAAAGCTGGAATTTTAGAGGGAGGAAAAGGTGATATCATGATTCCTTCTGCACATATTTTTGAGGGCACAGCAGATAATTATCCATTTACAAATGAATTGACCAAGAAAGACTTAGAAGGTTTTGGAGTAGCTTCTTTTGATGGTGCTATGGTAACGGTATTAGGGACCTCTCTTCAAAATAAAGACCTACTAAAATTTTTCCATGATTCAACTTGGAATGTAATTGGTCTTGAAATGGAAGGAGCGCATTATCAAAAAGCGATTCAGGCAGCCTCTAAGATACGAGGAAATATATCTGAAGATGTAAAAGTACGTTATGCGTATTATGCTTCTGATAATCCTTTAGAGACAGGCGCAACTTTAGCTTCGGGTGGATTAGGGATGTCTGGTGTAATTCCAACCTATGCAATCACAAAAAAAATATTAGAACAAATTTTACAATACAAAAACTAATCAAAGAAATAATATGTCAACAGCTAAAAATAAAAACGAAGAAGAGGTAGATTTAGGATCTTTATTTACTGTTATCGGTAATGGATTTAAAAATTTTTTTAATTTTATTGGAAGTATATTTAAGGGGATATTTCACAAATTAATTTTAATTTTAATTTTCTTCAAATTACACTTTATAAAGTTTACTATAGCAGTTTTAATAGGTGGAATAATTGGATTCTTTTTAGAAAATAACAAAGAAATTAAGTTTAGCTCAAATTTAATTGTAAAGCCTAATTTTGAGAGTACTCAACTACTTTACGAAAACATTAATTATTATAATGATTTAGTAAAGCAACAAAACACAAAACATCTAGCATCCATTTTTAAGATTGATTCTTCAAGAGCCGCATCTTTAAGAAAGTTTGAAATTACCCCGTTAATTAATTCAAACGATATTATTAATGCGTACGATAAATTTATATTAGATGTAGATACGTTAACAGTAAAAAGTTATGATTTTGATAATTTTGAAGAAAGTTTTACTGACTATGATTATTTAGTGCACAATATAGAAGTTAAAGCTACAGTTAGTGATATTTTTAATGAATTAGAAAATACAATCATTAATTCTATTGAAAAAAATACTTTTTTTAATAAAATTAAAAACCTAACTAAAGAAAATCTCAATACTAAAGATTCTATTTTGAAGGCCAATTTTATAGAGGTTGATTCTTTACGTAATGTATATATGAGAGCAATTATAGAAGGAGCTAAAAATAACTCAAATGGAACAAATATAGATTTAGGAAGTAAAAGAAACGCAACTAAAGAAAATGACTTATTTGAGATTGATAGAAAAATTATTTATGATTTGAGTCAAACTTATCAAGATATTGCTACTAAATCTGATGTTATTAATATCATTTCTAATTTTAAATCTGTAGGGTCAGAAATAAAAGGGATTACCAAAAATTTAATTTTTATTATGGCGGCTTTAGCATTTTTATTGACCTTGTTTTTTATTCTACTTCTTGATCTAAATAAGTATTTGGAGAATTACAAAAAGTAAATAGTTGAATAAAAAATTCGATTCTGTATTTTTTTCTTAATTCCAAATAAAAGCCTGAAAAATTAACTGATGTTATTAAGTAACTTGAAAGATAAAATTAAGGGTACAGTATTTAAAAATTATCTTTATTTGTTGATGATACAAGGGGCAAATTTTATTTTACCCCTAATAACATTACCTTATTTAGTTAGAACATTAGGGGTCAATAAATTTGGAATTGTGATGGTAGCTCATTCTTTCGCTATACTTTTGACCATTGTCACCGAATTTGGCCTTGATATGAGTGCTACCAGACAAGTAGCTTTAATTAAAGATGACAAAAAGAAGGTTTCTCAATATTTTTTTGATGTTTTTTTTTTAAAAATGTTTTTAGTTATAATAGCCTTTATAGTTCTGCTTTTTTTCATCCTTATTATAGACAAATTTTCCCAAGAATATCTGGTGTATTTTTTTAGTTTTGGAATGGTCTTTGGTCAGGCAATATTTCCAGCTTTTTTTTTCCGAGGTATTGAAGAGATGAAAATGATAACAATTATTAATGTCTTGGCTAAAATAATTTTTACTTTTTCAGTGTTCTTACTAATTAAGAATCAAGAGGATTATTATTTTGTTCCTATTTTAAACGGTTTAGGCTTTATTTTATCAGGTTTTTTAGGCTTTATTTTCTGTTTAAAATACGTTAGTTTTACGAGGCCTATTTTTAAGGAGACCCTCAGTATTGCAAAAGAAAGCTTTAGTTTATTTTTATCAAATTTGGCGGTGAGTCTCTATACCAAAATAAACACCTTAATAGTTGGTTTTTTTATTTCAGATACTATGGCGGGAGTTTATTCAAGTATGGAAAAGTTAGTAGTAGCAACTAAAAGTATTTATATTCCATTATACCAAGCACTATTCCCAAGTATTGTTGTAAAAGACAATAATACGATTGTTAACATCATTAATAAAATGAAATATTATATGGGTGGGTTTGGAGCGATAATTTCTTTCATAATTTTTTTATTCGCTGCAGATATTTTAAGACTAATATATAACGATGAATTAATAACGAGCTATTATATGATTTTTCAAATTTTAGGACTTATTGGATTCTTATCCTCTTTAAACATGTTGTATGTAAGTTTATTTTTCCCTGCAATTAAAGCATTTAATCAACGTCTTAAGATTTTATCTTTAGGTGGAGTTTTTAACATTATTTTGGTGTTAACACTAGTACAATATTATTCAATTTATGGAGTTGCAATATCAGCTACTGTTTCAGAGTTATTTATATTAATTGTAGCATTTTATTTCTATAGAAAAAAAGTTAGTGAATTCGTAGTAAAATGATTAATTTATACACTAAGAAAAACTAAAATTTATATATAATCAAAAACTGAAATGATATTATCTCTTTTTATAGGTTTACTAATACTTTATGTCTGTTGGTGGCGGCCTATTGCTGGTTTAGCTGTATTAATGCAGATCAATCTTATTAGAGCAATTGTTTCTTTGGATTTTAGTAATCTTTGTTTTAGGTGTATTAATGAATCTGATATTTTTTTAGGTGCTGTTATACCTTTATTAGGGTTTGTATTGATACTAATAAAATTATATAGTAAAAACAAAAATTTAAAATTCAGGTTGAGTTTTATTGATGTCTTCTTTGTCCTTGTAATCTTTACCCTTTTTTATAGTTCAATTTTTAGTGCAAACATAACTGCCTCTGTAGCTTACACAGGTAGATTTATTCTTTTAGCCTCATCATACTACTTTATTAGTAAGATTATTATATTAAATGCTGATGACCCTGATAAATTAATAATAGATTTTTTAAAGGTTACTTTAATTTTAGGTTTATGCCTCGGTGTAATTAGTCTTATTCTTTTATCCTTTAGTGATGGTTTTGTAGATAGATTAACAATACCTGGTGTTCATCCAATCCCTTTTAGTCAACTAATTGGTTTTGCTGTTTTAGTTATTATTTCATCATTAATTATAGATAAAAATATATTACCAATTCATATTGGCAGTATAGTGTCAAGGGGGATTTTATTAGTTTTTTTATTAATGGTATTATTTGCTTCAAACACAAAAGGGATCTTGTTAAGCATACTAATATCCCTAATTATAATTTTATATCTCAAAGGTTTTAAGATTAGCAAAAAATTATTGATGTTGCTATTTTTAGTCATTATTCCTTTAATTTTTTATGTAGTTTCAACTATTGGATATGAAAGTTTATTTGAAAGGTTATTTAGGTCTTTAGGAGATGATTCTATTAATCATAGGTTGTTATCTTATGGTGAAAGTTTTGAGATATTTATGAGGTTTCCTTTAACAGGGTCAGGTCCGGGAGCATATGACGTTTATGGTTACTTGCCATATCCTCACAATTTTTTCTTAGAAAATATAGCTCAATATGGTATTTTAGGTGTACTCATTAATATCTATTTTCTTTTTATGCTATATATAATTTTTGAAATTTCAAACAAAACAAAACATAAGAATTTCATTTTTTCACTTCTATTTATATTAATTGTTTACTTTTTTATAGAGACTATGGTTAGCTTTACTTTGTGGATGCATAAAGGACTCTATCTTTCATTAGGATTATTTTCTGGATATTATTTCAATAAGAATAAAGACAGTTTAAAGCTAAAAGGAAATATTATTAAATGATCAAAGCTCAAAAAACCATATATACCAATCTTATCTTATTAGGTGTTTCATTATTTGGAGTTTACCCGTTAATTCCGCATAAATTTGAAAGTATAAGTGTTTTTTTATTAGCTTTATGTTCATTGATTTACCGAATACTTACACCAAAGAAAATTATATTCAAAAAAACATTTTTTATAGTTAGTTCCATATATTTTATTTTGTTTTTGAGTGTTTTGTTTTCAGAGGATACAGCTAGGGGTTTAAAAAAAATGGAGACTACATTAAGCTTATTAGCTTTTCCAATTATATTTTACCTTTTACTTGGGAAATCTTTTGTTGATCTTAATAGGATTAAGTTATTTTTTTTAAAATCCTATTATGTAAGTTGTTTAATCTTTACCTCATTTTCCTTTTATTTATTTGAAATTTATGAAAACTCAAAATATGTAACTAAAGATTCAAATTTTTATAGAATTGCAATTTTTGACAATAAACTCATTGGTGAGCATCCCATTTATGTATCGATATTTATCTCAATAGCCATAATTTTCGGGTTTTCTTTTTTTGATAAAGAGAAAAAAATATCTTTTAAAAATAGTTCAATAGTTTTTGCGCAATGTTATTTAATAACACTGTTGCTTATGTTAATGAGTAAAGGTGTTATTTTGAGTCTTTTAATGGTATTTATTATAAAACTAATTAAACAAAAAAGCTTTACAAAAATTCATTTTTTTTCTTTGGCATTAATTTTAACTACTTTTTTTATCTTGATTCCCTCTGAAAATAATCGTTTTAAAGAAATTTTAGATTTAAATTCATACAAGAAGTTAGATAAGAATAATTCTACAAGTATTCGATTTATAACATACAAATGTGGGTTAAAATCTTTATTAAATAGCCCTATTTTTGGTTATGGTATTGGAGATGTTCAAGAGAAAATGGATTTATGTTATCAAGATGAAAATGCAAATTTTTCGAAGAAAATGTATAATACTCACAATCAATATTTATTTATATGGTTGTCTAGCGGGATAATTGGATTTGTAATTTTCATTGGGATATTGTTTTATTATTTTAAAAAATCAATAGAATTTAAGGATGAAGTTATGTTTTCAATTTTAGTCCTATATAGTTTTACGTTTTTATTCGAAAATGTTTTAAGTAGACAGTCTGGAGTAATTTTCTTTTGCTTTATCATCAATTATTTTTTATGGATTAATTTTAATAAAAATAAGACTCTTTTATCGTATGAGTAGGTTCATTATTTTACAAACAGTATCTCCAAGTTACAGGAATAAATTTTTTGATTACTTAAGTAGTATCTTAAAAGATGATTTTGATTTATATAGTGGTAATTATTACTTTGAAAAATCTGTAACT
>Ga0209715_1000997_pt1 | contig 23450 bp, 23 predicted proteins | sample COGITO_mtgs_1205_2_FD_184809 | JGI IMG/M metagenome (GOLD analysis project Ga0209715, IMG submission 184809) | Pelagic marine microbial communities from North Sea - COGITO_mtgs_120503 (SPAdes) (version 2) | ecosystem: Environmental > Aquatic > Marine > Epipelagic ... | reverse complement strand
TTTATTTAATTCTATCTTTAGTTTCATGTATTATTTCATTTTTATCAATTAAAAATTTAAAAGTAGAAATTAAAAATAATAAATTAAAATTATCAGATAAAGAAATTTATTTACTTAATAAGCTAGCAAATAAAAAATAATTAAATTATTGAATTACTTGACCCATATTAAATATTGGCTGATACAAAGTTAATAACAAACCTGCGATTATTCCTCCAATAAATACTATCATAACAGGTTCTATAAACTGTTTTAAAGCACCTACTGCATTATCTACTTCTGCTTCGTAATAAATAGAAATAGAATTGAACATTTCATCAACACTACCAGTTTTTTCTCCAACTTTCATAAATTCTGAAAACTCGAGAGGGAAAATTTTTTCAGATGCAAATAGCTCTGATAAATTTTTTCCTGTAAGAATTTCTTTTTGTATTCTCCCTATTGCTTCTCTAACTAAAATATTGCCTGTAACCTTGCTGCTTATATCTAGAGCTTCTATTATTGACACGCCGGCACCAAGCAGATTTGCTAGCACTAATGCAACTTTCGCATAAATTGATTTCTTAACTAATGGACCAAAGGCTGGGAGGTTTAAGATTAGAGTGTGAAAAAATTTTTTAACACCATAGACTCTTTTATTTAGATAAATCGAAGAAGAAATAATTATAGCTATACTTAAAAATAATATTCCTCCCCTACTTGGATCTTGTAAAAATTCGCTTATACCAATTACTTTTTGAGTTGCAGCTGGTAACTCTACGCCAATGCTTTCATATATCTCTTGAAATACAGGAACCACTTTTATCAACATAATTACTGTAACTAACAACGCAACACTTAGCAGGATTATAGGATAAGTTAAGGCACCCTTAATATCTTTTACAATTTTTATGTTTTTTTCAACTAAATCGACAATCTTTCTTAAAAACGTCGCCAATGTTCCGCTGCTCTCTCCTGCTTTCACCATATTTACATATGAGTCATCAAAATACTGAGGGTATTTACTGAGCGAAGAACTAAATGGCTTACCCTGGTTCAAGTCTTCAATAATAGTTTTGGTAACTTTTATTAATCCAGGTTTAGTTGCCTGTCTTCTGGCCAATTTCAATGCCTCCATTATCGGTAGATCTGCTTTGATCATTGTTTCTAGTTTTTTTGTAAAAAGCATAATATCGACACTGCTTAATTTATCTGAAGATAATTGCATTCCCAAAAACGTTTTTATCTCTGGATCTGCTTCATTATCGTTATCTTTTATTTGGTTTAAATTAGTTGGAATAATTTTTTGATTTTTAAGTTTTTTACCAGCATCAATTCTATCGTTAGCTACAATAGCACCCACTACTTTTTTTCCAGCTTGAAGTCCTGTGTAAGAAAACTGAGGCATAAATTTATCCTTGAATGCTTATTGTTCTTAAAAATTCTTCGTAAGTAATAACACCATTCTTAATATGATCTCGTGCCACTTGGTCCATAGTTTTAAATCCATTTTGTTTCGCTATAGCAAGGATTTCTGGAGCTCTTTTTTCTTCTATTATTGCAGATTGTATTTGTCCGCTTATCTCCAAAATCTCATAAATTCCTTGTCTACCTTTATAACCCGTATCATTACATTTATTGCAACCCTTACCTTTAAAAATTTTTAAAGTTTCAACTTCTGTTAGTGAAAAACCTATATCCTTTAACTGGTCCTTGGTAATTTTATCATCTTCTTCTTTACAGTCAGGGCAAATTTTTCTAGCTAGTCTTTGTGCAACAATTGTATTAAGGGCACCTGCTATCATGAAATTTGGAACACCCATATTCGTCAATCTAATGATTGTTTGTACTGCATCGTTCGTATGAAGAGTCGAAAGTAATAAGTGTCCTGTAATTGCTGCTTTGATTGCAATATCAACTGTTTCTTTATCTCTAATTTCACCAACTAAAATTACCTCTGGATCTTGACGCAAAAAAGCTCTTAATATATTTGCAAAAGATAAACCAATTCCCTCATTAGCTTGTATTTGACCAATTCCTTCCATGGTATATTCAACGGGATCTTCAGCTGTTAAAATATTAAGTTCAGGTTTATTTAAATGTGCTAACGCAGCATAAAGAGTTGTTGTTTTTCCACTTCCAGTAGGACCTGTCACTAATACCATTCCTTGAGGAGACTCTATTGCTTTAATAAATTTTGATAATTCACTCATAGGAATTCCAATTTTATCTAAACCAATTACATTAGTACTTCTAAGTAAACGCATGACAACTCTTTCACCAAATTTACTTGGCAAAACATTAAATCTTACATCACAATCAATTCCGCCATTACTTTGGTCTTTAACTGTAATTGCTCCATCTTGGGGTAACCTATTTTCAGAAATATCACAGCCTGCCATAATTTTAAGCCTTGTTATTACTGGAACATAATTTGATGAAATAATTTGACTTAATTCATCTTGAATTTCCATAATACCATCATTTCGAAATCTAATTTGACCAACATTATCTTTAAAAATTTCTATGTGAATATCGCTTGTTCCATCTTTTAAAGCTTCTTGAAAAATTCTTTCAACTAGCTCTACTATATTAATGTTCCCACTTTGAATTGGAGCAGTATTTGTTTTGGGTTTTGTAACTATTTTTGAGTTTGCGATATCCCAAATTTTTGATGATGCAATTTTATCAAGATTAGAAAAAGTAGTTACAGTAAAAATTACATTTTTTTTCGTAAAGTTTTTTATTTTTGATGCAAAATTGATTTTACTTGGGTCTGCTATAACTAATTTTAAAGTTCCTCCTTCTAAAGCACAAGGAACGATTTTCTCTTTTTTTATAAACTCTAATGGTAGTATTTTAAGAACATCAGGTTTAATATGTTCTGGCTTTATATCATTTATTTTGATTGCAAAATTTCTTGAAATAACTTTAACAATATCTTCTTCTTTGACATAGTTTTTCTTAAGAAGTTCTGGAACAATTTTTTCTTTGTTTTGTGCACATTGAACAGAAATTTTAGTCAACCTATCTTGAGATAATATTCCATTAGTAGCTAATAAAGAGGCGATTTTTTCAGAGGCTACAGCACTTAATTCCATACTAAATAACTCTAGGTGCTAAAAAGATTAACAATTCTGTTTTATTATCTTTATTAACCTTAGATCTAAACAATGTTCCAAGCCCAGGTATTTTTCTTAAGCCAGGAACACCAGAGTTTGCCTCAGATAATGTTTCTGTAAGAATTCCCCCAACAACAGCTATATCTCCACTAGATAAAACTAAATTAGTGGTTACTTCTTTTTTGTCGATTGAAGGAGGGGTTGTTGAAAAGCTGACAGTATCATTTGTAATTAATACTTTCATCAAAACATTTCCATCTCCAGTAATTACAGGAGTTACATCCAACTTTAAGTTTGCATCATAATATTTAGTAGCAGAAGTAGTTACCCCTTCAGCTGTAGTTGTTTCTGTTACACCAAATTTTGTACCTTGGGTTATTTTTGCATTTTTCCCACTTATGGTAAATAATTTTGGATTAGATAATGTTCTAGAATCTCCTTCGGTTTCTAAAGCATCTATTTCTACTTTTAACTTCCGTGAGCCAATATTTCTTATTATTCCTAATCCAGATGTTCCATCAACAAGAAAACTAGAAACACTATTGGCAGCTGTACCTAATGCGGCTCCATCTGTTCCACCAATTATACCTGATGCCCCTTGAGTATTTGCGCCCCTTGAAAATCCAATTCTAGATCCAAGTTTTGTTTCAAAGGTTGGCTTTACCTCTACTAAAAATGCTTCAATTAAAATTTGTGGTTTTTTTACATCAATTTTATTTAAAATAACTTCAATCTCATCTAATTGTTTATCTGAGCCTTGAGCTATAATTGTTTTATTTTCATCATTAACATTAAGAATTAAACTTGCTTCATTTTCTACAGATCCAGTAAATAGATTTTTTATTTGTTCTTTAATAGTTGATGGTTTTTCGTAATAAATATTAAAAATTTCATTTTTTAGAACTACTTCCCCATTTTGACTTTCTTGGAATACTTCAATTATACCTTTTTCAGTATCGCCAGAATATGCAAGGTTTTTAGAGGAAAGTATTGAATTAAATACAACATTCCAGGGTTCATTATTAATATCAATATTTAATAATCCATTTATATTTTCATCAACAATAATATTTCTTCCTCCAAGATTGCCCAAAGCAATTAATGCATCGGATACCTTGGTATTTTTAAAACTTATTGAAATATTAAATTCAGGTTTTTTGATTAATTTATTTGTTTTTAAATTAATAGAATCATTAAGCTCTCGTCTTGGTTTTAAAACATTATTGTTATAATTACTATCTGGTCCTACACCAACTGTCTTTGAAACTGTGGTTAAACCATCTCTTATAATCTCCTTAAGAACAATTTCACTTGGAACACTTGAATTTTTTGTATTTTTTCCTGCACAAGCAGAGATAAATAAAAAACAAATTAATGTTAAAGTTTTTAAATAAATATTAATTTTCATTGAATTATCTCCATTATTATTTGTTTATTATTTTCAATTAAAATGATTTTATCTTTTGCAATCTTTTTGATTACTGCATTTCTTGGCCCTATTTTTTGTCCTTCATAAACAACCACATGATCCTCGCTTCCAGGAAGCTCTATTAAAGCAAGACTTTTAAAATAATTTTTAGGAATTTTTTTTTGTTTCCTTAAAGTCTCTAAATTATTGAACTTTGGAGCAAGAAGAGTTGCTACCAACTTTAATGATTGAACTGAGTAAGGTGAAGCACTTGAAAGACTATGTCGCTTTAAAACTTCATTTTTTAAATCTTTATAAAAAGGATCTTTAATATCGTTTGAATAAACATTTGTTGAAAAAAGTATAAAAATTAAAATTAAAATCTTTTTCATGAGTTTTTAAAGTTAATTAAAATTTTTGACCTAATTTTAATTATACCATCTCCATCTTTGTTAATTTGGACGTTATCTGTCATCATGCTCTTATTGATATTTTTCAAGTCTTTCACAAATCTCATATAATCCATAAAATTACCTATTATTTCTACATCATAAGAAACCTGGGTGTATTGATTGTAAATATCAAACTCAGCTGGATTATCTTTTTTGGGTTCTTTATAAAAATCTTCATTTGCTTTTGTTAAAGTTAAAATCTTAAGCTTATTATCCATAGCAAGCTCAGAAAATAATTTATAAAACTTTTCTTGTTCTTTTTTTTTGAAGAAAGATTTTTGAATTTCAGTAAATTCTTTTTCTACTTTTTTATTTTTATTTACTATAGATGTTCTTAATTCATTGCTAGTATTAATAAAATTCTTTTTTTGATTGTAATCACTTTCAATCAGATTTGCTTTTTGAATTGTGGGATTAATTACAAAAAAGTTACCTACTGAAAAACTTGCAACTAAAATAATTATATATACAAATTTCATATAATTACTTTTAGAATTTAAAGTTTTTTGTTCATCTTCAAATTTAAATTTGTTTACCTTTGGAACTCTCTTAACTCTTTTTAGTTTTTTGCTTCTTATTAATTTTATCATAGCTCAACCTTAATTTTAAAATTTCTTAACTTTAAAACGTCTGCTGATGAAGGGATAATCTGTTGAACATCTTCTGAACCTTCATTGATTATATCAACAGTTTCTGTGAATTCAGCTAAGCTAAGGTTTGTGATATCAGGATTTCCAATCTTATTTTTAATATTTTTTAGGAATAAATTTAAATCATAGTCAGTTAATGCATAACCTTCATAAAAAACCACTGAGTCATTTTTGATATAATCAACCTTCTGCAACTCAACACCGGTTGGTACTATTTGGGGAGTTTCTATAATTATCTTTGAAAAATTATCAGTTTTTACAATTAATTTTTCAGCAAGTTCTTTTTCTTTTTCAATTTTTTTTACTTTAGAGCTTGAAGTTTTGATCTCTTCCATCAAAGAGTTATACTCTTTGACTAAAGCAGGATGTGAAGCAAGTAGTTGGTTTTTCTCTAGGTATTTTGGAATATTTAAGCCTATGATTGTTGAAAAAATTAATAAAAGTAACATTAAAACCATAGACAGAGATCCACTTGTCGCTTGAATCTTTCTATTGTTAATCAATTGATCTTTGTAAGGATATAAATTTTGTTTGAACTTTAAAAATAAATTTTCTTTTATATTAAAAGGATTGAGCAATCTTAAAGATGCTCCAATAACAGGGTGCAGTTTGTCCTCTAAAAAATTATCTTCGTTAATTTTTTTAACTAATTGTTTTGAAAATTTAATTTTTTTATTTGTGAAAATATTTTCAAATTTACTTTCATCACTTTTTGAATTATCTAATGTCAAAGATTTTATTGTAAAATCTGGTAACTTTGATTGTAATCCATTCAAATACTTTTCACTTTCCTCTAAATCAGTATGAGCATAAAGATTTCTAAAAACCGTAGTTTTTTCTTCATTGCCCTTCCATTCATCATCCATCAAATTTCCTCTCACATCTTGTATAGATCTTTCAAAAACTTCTGACCAAAATGGACCTGATGGATCAGGCATTTTTTCTAATTGTTTAATGAGAATTATATCTGCCCTAGAAATATTGTTAATTGCAAAAACAAATTTATTCTGTGTTACTGTAATCAAATAATTTTCTTTTTCTCCATATTCCAAAAAAGCAAATTCGTTTGACTTGTTATTTTTTTGATTTGCAAAAATTGTATTGATTAAAGAAAAGCACTTTGGCTCATAAATTGTAGGTTTAACACCAGATTGTCTTAAAATTTGATTTAATTTTTCAACTTTTTCTCTATCTATCAAGCAGATAACTATCTCTTGTTCCTGGGTTTCCTCATTAATTGCTAAAGGTTGAAAGCTAAATACTTTGTTTTCAATTACATCAGATAATTCTTCAAATGTTTTCCAAAACTCAATATCGCTAGTTTGTAGATCGAAAGTTTCTTGATCCATAAGTGGAATATTAATTGTTTTAATAATTGTCTCAGATGTTGGCAAAATCACTGTTGCTTCTTTCTCAAGTAATTTTTGCTCTTTCAAAATCTGAACTATTTTCTGACTATAATAAACTTGGTCTTCTTCGCTAAATAATGATGTATTGCCTGCTAAATTAAACTTTTCATGATGAAGATTTGTAATTATTTTTGAATTTTGATTGTATTTGCAAATTCTTATTCCCTCATCATCTAATTCTATAGCAAAGCGATTTTCTTTTGATATTGCTTGTTTTCCTAAGATTGGAGAGAAAATTTTAAAAAGAAAACTTAATATTTTGTTTTTAAAATTTTCAAATTTTTCATTCATAATTTTGTAGTTAAGATCTATTATTTACTTCTAATTGACTCGTTAAACTCTGTAACCCTCCCCAAATTGGGGGTCTTACATCTAATTAGTATGAAATTTATTATATTACCTAACTGTGAATAATTTAAATTCATCTAGGGGAATAACTTTAATTGAATTGTTAGTTGTTATTGGAATTTTAGGAATTTTTTCTGGTATTGGCTACGTTTCTTTTAATTCCATAGATAGTGGTTCAAATTTGAGAAGCAACAAGGAGATTGTTAAAAGTTATCTTGAACAAATTAGGTCTAAAGCATTTAGTGATGGTAAACACTATAAAGTTACAATGGAAAATTCAGGAAATGATGTAAATTTAAAACTATATGAGCCTGATTTTTCAAATACAAAATGGCGTGATCTAAACCTTAATAGAAGATGTGCTTGTTATAGTGGCATAGGAAACGCTGATACTTCATGTAACCAATCTTTTTCAAATGTTTCTATATCATCTTTAACTTCAATACAAAACTTTGACAAAAAGGTAAAAAATTTAGAAATTAAGAATTGCAATAATTTAAGTTGTGCTATTGAAACTCCAGCACCTGTAGAATTTTGTTTTTTATATGATGGAACATCTCCTCAAGATAAATTTTTTAAAATTGGAAACAGTAATTTAGATTTAATATTAAAAGTAAACAAAACAGGTTATGTTGAATATTAAAAAAGGTTTTTCATTACTTGAGTCTTTGGTTGCTTTGTTTGTGCTAAGCATGATCACGCTAGCTTATATAAATAGCAGCACTATATTTTTTAAATCACAGACTGATTTAATTAAATCTGACCGAAAAGATCAGCTAGCAGATTTAATACTTCAAGATATAATGGAGTACGTTAGTCAAAAAAATTCTTCTTTAGGTATAATAACTACAAATGGTAATCACAATTTTAATGGTGCTACAGCTATAATCAGTTTAACTGGCTTTACTAGTGATCCTAAAACAGGTGATATGCTTTTAGTCGATGGTGTTAGAGGGCGTTATGTTGTCCAAAACGTATCAGGAACTGGTAGTAATTTACAAATTACAGCAACATCTAACTTTCCATCAACAAATGTTGCAAGTGGTACCCAGGTTTCTTTTATTGCATTTAAAAAACAAGAATTAGATTGTTTTGATGGATTAGATCTAACGGCAATAGCACCAGTAGGTGTTGGTACATGTACAAATTTGCCTACAGAGGTTGTCAACCTTCACAATCATTGGAAAACTCAAATTGATAATGAACTTGGTTCTAATATTACAGTTAGAAATATCGAAGTCACAGATGATAATCTTGTTAAAGTTACAATTGGTGATGGGGTAAGAAATTCTGTACTAGCAAAAAAAGTTAATGATTGTATTTTTGATGATACACCAAACACGGTTGCATTCAATTTTCCTGGTTTAACCGAACCTATTGCAACTGGAATTATGGATCACAATGAAAATCCTACTGAACACTATTTTTTTAAGGGTATTGCAAGAAAGTATCAGGATTTTAATAATGATAATACTGAAATTGGCGAAGATACTATTACTTGTTCCACAACTTGGGCTTCTACCTGTAGACAAACTTATGCATGGTCTAACACAATAACTGTTTTTTTATATAGATACACAGGTGGTCCGGTTAGGTTAAAACCATCTGGCTGTATTGCTGACAGTGCAACTCCACCTCCACCTTGGCTTGGTCAATGTGCTGGGGTTCAGGTCAATCAAAATGATTTATCTCTATGGTTTATTTTTGATGAGTATAATCACAAAGATGGAGCCTCAGATACTTCTCAAATAGGATTTTCAAAACCAGGTTGGAATGAACAGGGATATTTATTATATGATGTAAATAACTTACCAACAAATGCTAGAATATTAATTTTCGATGATGCCAGTGAAAGCTGTATAGGTGCGATAACAGCAGGAACATGTACGGGAAGATATAAGTGGTCTCAAGCTCACGATGGGCTTGTAATACATTTGGGAACATCAAACTTAGCTTCTCTTGATGACATAGGGCTTGAAATAACCGGTGTTCCTTATGGTGTTAATAAATGGAGAATTTTAAGATCAGATGTTCCAAATTGTCTAATTGCGAGTGGGGCAACTAATTCAGCACATGGGGATGCTTGGAATCAAGAAAATGAAAATGATTGTTGGAATTATGTTGAAGCTTATAACACAACTACAACAGCTGACATTAGTAGCACAGCAAACTCAGTTGTTGTAAATGATAGTTCTTATTTTCCAAACTCAGGTTCAGTTCAAATAGGAAGTGAATATGTAAATTATAGTGGAAATACGGGCAATACCCTAACAGGACTAACTAGAGGAGTACGACAAACAGGTACAATTCCAAATGATATTAGTTCTACCTTTACTGGTGAGATTGCACTAAATGGTTCTAATACTCAAATAGGCTTTTGGGGTGGCTACTTACAAATAGATGGCGGCGAAGTAGTTAAAGTTAATTATAATAAATCATATGAAGATTTTGATAACAATACAATTAATATTATAGCTAGAGGTCAAAGAGGAACTACAGCTGAAAGTCACAGTGCAGGAGACTCGGTACGCAACTATGACATGAGAGGTAGAGATTGGCCAGCTGGTACAAAAGTTTGGGAAGGACCAACTCACTCAATACCTGTTGTCCAAGGAGAAGATACTACCACCAATACTTTTGAAAGAGTGAGAATAAAAAGGAGAGTAACACTAAACTTATCAACGGCAGCTGTATGTTCATAAAAAGATCAAAAGGATTTTCTTTAGTTGAATTGTTAGTTGGAATACTGATTGCTTCAATTGTTTCATTTTCTGTTTATTCATTATTTGATAGAAGTTCAAAAGATTTTAGTCAAACCGTCAACACCAGTGATTTAAAAACAGAATCTACGGTCATTTTTAATTTGATTGAACGTGATTTAGCTAGAGGTGGTTTTGTTCATCCAATTAGAGGAGATATTACAACTGCCAGTAATTGTAAATCAGGAATTAGTGCTACTAACGCTGTCAACATAAACTCAGGCACTGAAGTAAGTGCTTGTTATGATAAGCCTAGTTATGATGGGGCAGAAGCTTATAGATACAAAGTTACCTACAAACTTGGAGATGGAACTGTAGGTCTTCTAGATACCAATACCATATATAAAAAAATTGAAAGAACTGATGACTGTACTGGTGGCGATACGGTTGCTGACGCTGACCCTAATCTTTCATCAACAATACATTCTTGGCAACCAGTTACCTCAAATATTAGTTCAATTACTTTTTCATATCCAACTATTGGAGCAACTACTAATAATAGTATTTTAGATATAGATATAAATTTTGTATCTAAAAAACAAAATTCACTGAATCTAGATTTTAGAAAAAGAGTATTTTTAAGAAATAAATCACTTACAGGAAGTAGTGTGTCTTGCGACAATAAATGTCCCAATTCAAAAGATATATTTGCAAATTATACTATATCAAGCAATGAAACTAATTGGGATCCAGATACAAGAAATGTTCCTAGTGCAACTGTTGTGGTTTCAGAAAACTATCAAATTGGAGAAGATAAATTACAATGGGACTCAACATTAGCTACCAACTATGGCTTAACACCAACTTTTGATACTGACACAGGTATTTTATCTATAATTGGAAATACAACAGCCAGAAACTATCAAGATTTTATAAGGTCAGTTAATTATGTAAATTTAGAAAATGATATATCTGCTCGAACTAGTTTTGCTGGTAATGATAGAGAGTTTATTTTGGCTTTGGGTTTTGGATCTCTCTGTAATGATTTAATTGGAAGAGAAGTCGGTGCGGTAAGACATTTTTATTGCTACGTTCAAGATACAACAAGTGGAAGAGGAGCATTAAATGGTGGTGGTTCGGATGCAAGTATGGTGGGAAATACATTGTGGTGGGGTCAAGCAAGATTAAGAGCTGAGAATTCTACATATCACAATTTATCAGGGTACTTGGCAACCATCACTAGTGCAGAGGAAAATAATTATGTTTTAGATAAAATTAGAGATACTAATGGAAATCCTGTGGCCGCTTGGTTTGGAGGAACTGACAATTCAGGTGGAGAGACTGTTCTCAATAATGCTTCTGAACTATCATGGGTATGGTCTGGCGGACCTGAGCGAAATCAAATATTTTATACTCATGATGATGTAGCTAATGACGGATATACAAATTGGCGAACCGGAGAGCCCAACGATTGTTGTGATGGTTCTTGGGGTACTGCATATAATGGAAATACTTTAGAAACAAATGAACATTATCCAAACAGAGGTGGTGAGCATTATACGCAATTTAGTAATCAAATTAGTGGCACAGGTTATTGGAATGATCTTTTTGTTACTGGCGTAACTTATGATCCTTTTTCAACACTTGGTTATGTTTTAGAGTTTAGTACAAATTTTCCATCACCAACTATAGTATGTGGAAATGGTTCAGAGTCTGAGAGACTGGCGTGCGTAAATTATTTTAGTTCTTACGATCTAATTCTTGATGATACAACTTATACGGCAACAGATATGTTGGATTTATGCGATCCCAATCCAACAGATGCAAATTTACCACCAGAATGATTTTAAGATCAAATCAAAAAGGATTTGTTTTAGCCCTAACACTGCTTGTTTTATTGGCTATTTCATCTTTTAGTATAGCAATGATGGGTGTGATACAAAAGAACTCTAAAGAATCAATCCGATCACATCAGGTTAATACTGTTAATCAAGCTGCAGAATTTGGATTGGATTCAGGAAGGTTATGGTTGGTAGATCAAATGTCAAAATCTGGTACTGCAGCCATAACCATTACTAACGCTAACAATATATCAATCAGTGGTGATTGTTTAGCACTTCATGGTTACACAAACACTTCAAACAATATTCATTATGCGTTTAGAAAAATTAATCAAAATTTTGCAGAGATAGGGACTGAAACAGACTTTGGAAGATACACTTATGAATATTATGTACAAAGAATTGGAAACCATACAACACTGAATGGTTACAATTTTATACCCCAATCAACAGAAGGTGCTGATACTTTAACACCCACTACTTATAATAATCGAAGAATATTTTATAGGGTGATTAGTTGTGGTTATGGACCAAATGGAAATAAAATTATCCCCTTACAACTTTTTCTTTCTGCAGGTGGTGATGGTGCCGCAGGAAATGTTGCAAGAGCAATAAATATTGAAGGTTATTATAGGCCTTGAACTTGGACTGCATTAATTAACGAGTCTATACTTGGGCCAATACTATTTTTGATAGCTTTATTTGAAATTAGAGAAACTTCTCTAGCTAATCTTGGTCCTTTTAAATCTCTATAAATTAACCCATAATTTAGTGCTAAACTCTCAGGAAGAACAGCTATACCTAACCCAGCTTTAACACAAAGTGCAGCTGTAGACTCATGATAGGTATTTACTACATCTTGACTTTTTTCATTATCTTTAATGCACTTAAAAACTTTTTTATAATCTACATCTCCATCTTTATGCTTAAATTCATAACTATACCATTCACAACCTACTCGATTTATATACTTTTTATTATCAACCTCTACATAAGTTTCTTGAACATCAACTTCTTTTTCTTTTTCAAATCTATGTCCTTTATATATTGCAACAACAAACTTTTCTGAGTACAAAGTTTCATTTCTAATTGAATCATTAAAGGTAGGTGCACTAACAATGGCATAATCTATCTTTTTTTTTTCAACAAGTTCAACTAATTCAAAACTAGTTTTTTCGATTATTCTAATTTGTTTGTTTTTTTCAGATTTTTTTATTACCCAAAGTAAAGATTCTTTACAATTTTCTGAAAGTGTACAGGCTAAACCGATAACAATTTTTTGATTTTCTCTATTATCATTAAAAGTACTTTGTTGGAATTTAAGTACTATGTTTTCTTCATTTTCCTTAATTGATTTAGCATTTAAATAAAACAATTCTCCTTGTTCTGTAAGTTCAATTCCTTTTTTAGATCTTGTGAATAATTTTACTTGTAAATTTTCCTCAATAACTTGTATTGCTCTAGTTAAAGATGGTTGACTTACATTTAAATCTTTAGAAGCAGCTGATAAACTTCCAGTATCAGCAACTCTTAAAAAATATCTTATAAATTTAGGATTTAAAAAGTCAGTATTCATTGAGTTATTTAACGTATCTATATAATAATTATATAATGATGTCTATTATATATAGAAATTATATTATATTTTTGTCTCATAATGGGTATCCTCAAAATAGGTATGATTAATGCTATAAATTATAAAATAATTGAAGATTTTGTTGCTACTATCTATTCAACAGATATCTATGATTTTGGTAACAAGTCTCACTACCCTCAAATTTTAAAAATAATTAGCAGTGTTAATCTTAGAGGCTTTAAAGAAGACGAAATAGTCTGCGATAATGATATTTTTTGTAAAAGCGCCTTAGGAACTAATATAAATGCAGTTGCTAGAGGCTTAAATTTACCAAGAGAAACCACAAGAAGAAAAGTTGAGGAATTAATTAAACTTAAATGGGTTTATAAATATAATTCTGAACTATACGTTACTCAAAAATGGCGTGAAATAAACTTTTCAAATATTAATTCACTTTTAGAAAAAGTGAAAAAAATTTCAAAAGCAATTGAAAAAGAAGCTCTAACACGAGCCGAAGTAGCTTAGAAACCCCCCATTTTAGGTAGTCTTATTAATTATATTATAATTTTGGTTGTAAAATCAAATCATGACTCAATTAACAGATTTAAATGCTGATCTACAAAATCAGTTTGTAGATATATTGGAATTATATGCAAATTATTTTATTAAAATATCTGCAAAAAATCATAATCCTAAAAATATTACAATTGCAGTATTTAAAGCAAATGTAAAAGATTTAAAAAAATTTAAAATAAAAGAATTAAAAACATTAGATAATGCCGTTATTGAAAAAAAATTTAATCCAACTTCAATTAATTATATTTCAAGATCTCTAGATGTTCCAAGAGAGACTATAAGAAGAAATATATTATCCTTAGTTGAAAGTACAGATTTAATAAGAAGCGATAAAGGTTTGTATGTATCTGAAAATTGGATTAAAAAAAATATAGACAAGATTATTTCAGAAGTAGTTGATTTTATAGGTAAAAGTCAAGATCTAACTAACAAAATTGAAAATAAAATTTAATTTTCATGAATTTAAATGAGAAGATAATCAATTATGCTTCTCAATACGATTTGTCAGATTTTCATATTAGGTCAAATCAACCAATTGCACTTAGAGAAAATGGATCAATTTTAGTTTTTGAAGAAGATTTTATAAGTCGAGAAGATATCGAAAACTTTTGGAAAGGTAGCTTAAATAAATCTCAGTTACAAGAAATAGTTAACAATAGAGATTTAGACTTTGCAGTTGTAGTAGGTGATTATCGATATAGAGCAAATGGATATTATACAACAAATGGTCCTTCTATGGTCTTAAGGAAAATTGTTAGTGAAATACCACAAATGGAAAAGTTAGGATTACCTGATGCAGTCAAGGATGCAATCAAACATAAGAATGGATTAGTTTTAGTAACTGGCCAGACAGGTTCAGGTAAATCAACTTCATTAGCTGCAATGATCGATCAAATAAATTCTAATCGATCTGAAAATATAATTACTATTGAAGATCCAATTGAATTTGTTCACCCTTCAAAGAAAAGTATTATTTCTCAAAGAGAAGTTGGTAAAGATACCGGTAGTTTTGCTCGAGCTTTAAAATCTGCATTAAGACAGGATCCTGATGTAATTTTAGTTGGTGAAATGAGAGATTTAGAGACTATTTCTTTAGCTTTAACAGCAGCGGAAACTGGTCATTTAGTTTTTGGAACATTGCATGCAAGTAATGTTTCATCAACAGTTACAAGAATTTTAGATGTCTTCCCTCCCTCTCAAAAAACTTTGGCCCAGTCAATGTTGGCTGGGTCAATAAAGATGGTTCTTTCACAACAACTTTTAAAGAAAAAAGGTGGAGGAAGAATTGGATGTTTTGAAGTGATGACTGGAACTACAGCAATTAGAAATTTAATCCGTGAAGGTAAAATGGCTCAAATCACTTCAACTTTACAGACATCAGCTCAAGATGGAATGATTACCATGGAAAAATACTTGGAAGGTCTTCAACAAAAAGGATTGGTTGAATAAAAATGAATCCAATTCAAAAATCTTTATTGAGAAATAAAAATTTTAAACAGGTTACAATTCTAAATTTAACAAAAAACCAAGTTAAAAATAATTTAAAGATAAATATAGAAACACTAAAGCAAAGAAGAAGATTTCAAATATTAAAAAAAAATAAAAGATATAAAGTTGGATATTTCATTTTTGCTTTATTTTGTATTTATCTTTTTATTGCAATCCCATCATTGTAATATCATCTCTTAGATTTTCTCTATTATTTAATTTACTTGTTACTAAATCAACTATTTGTTTAATATCAAAAATTTGTAATTTTAGAATTTCTTTTTCTATACCTTTAATAGTAAATTCTTGATCATCATCAATATAACCTTCGGTTACTCCATCAGTGTATATAAATATCTTTTTATCTTCGATATTAATTGAGTTTGTTTTAATAATTTCAGGAGATTTGATATTCATCAACCCAAGTGGTGGTCTTTCAGCTTTTATATAAGAAAAAGATTTATCTTTTAAATCAAAACACATAATACTTTCATGGCCAAAATTAACAAATTCAATTGTTTTACTATTAACGTTTAATTTCCCAATTACCGCTGTAATAAACATTCCCTTATAAGAAGATTCTTTAACTTGATTGTTAATGTTTTGAGCTAATTCATTTATTGAAAATTTTAGTTTAGATAGTGATTTAAATACTGATGATGCATTTGCCATCAACATGCCTGCTTTAATACCTTTTCCCGAAACATCAGCTAAAGTGAAATAAATTTCATCGTCAGAAACTTTGATATAATCAAAATAATCACCTGATACGTCTTTTGCTGGTATATTTTTTGCGTATACAAAATTTTCTAAATCTTTTTTAATTGGAAAAAGTTTTTTTTGCACTTCACCTGCAATTTCTCTTTCTTTTTTTAATACTAATTGTTTTTTTTCATTCTCAATTGAAGATTTATTTTCCTCAACAAATCTTGAGTATAATAAAAATATAAACAAAATAGCATTGAATAATATTATATTATAAACCTCTATAAAGTAGTTTTGTTTATAAATTATAATACTTATTGCAAATATAATAATTACCAAAAATAAATAATTAATAATTGAATAAATTGGTTTAAAATAATTTCCTATAATTACAATCACTAAGAAGCTAATAACTAAAATTAAATTTTCGATAATCTTTGTTATATAATTTATTTTTAAAAAATCTTTTGATAGAATATTTTCAATAATATTTGCATGAACTTGAACACCTGGAATAATGTCTCCTGTAGGTATTTTTACTAAGTCAAATACACCTTCTGCAGAAGAACCAATTAAAACTATTTTATTATTAACTATGTTTTGATTAAAATTATTTTGATAAATATCAGACGCTGAAATATACCCATTTTCACTGAATTTTTTGAATTTGATAAATTTTAAACCATTTTCATTAGTTTCAAAATTAGTACTTCTAGTCTTAATCTGTTGAACACCACTTTGATCTGTCTCAATTAAATAGCTTTTTTCCTTATTATGTAGCCTGATAGCTTCTAAAGAAAGTGAGGGTGTTAATTTTTTGCTAATATTTAAAATTAAAGGCACATATCTAAGTATTCCATCTTCGCTATCAATAATTGATATAGACCCCAATCCCTTTGCTGCATTATTGAAGTTTTCTAACGACGAAATATGTCCCTGATAACTATACAAATAATCTAAAGGATTTTCGCCTCTAATAATTATATTAGATTTAATTGTAAAATTATTTTTTTTAGTTTCTTTTGTCGCTCCCACCAATGGAAGTATGACATTATTTTCCTTTATCGATTTTAAAAAAATTTGATCACTATTTATAATATTTTCTTGATTATAGATTATCTCAAATTCCTCCAAAATAGTGACTGGATTTTGTTTGTCATCTTCACTAAAAAAAATATCAAAAGCTATTACAGAGGCACCAGCAGATTTAAGATTACTTAAAATGTTAGAATATATATCTCTGCGCCATGGAAATTGACCTAGTTTTTCTATACTCTTTTCATCAATATCTACAATAACTACTTCATCTGTAGAAAAATCTTCTTCAAACAGGCTTTGAAAAAAATCATAGTTTAGAAATCCTATTCTTTTTTTAAAATTTGAGTCAATATTAAAAATAATAATTAGAATTACAATAATAATTGAGCTGACAAATTTTTTATTCACCTAAATATCAATTTTTTCTTTTTTAGAGGAAATGAAAATCATTTTTTCATTTGGAAGTTTCCATTTAGGTTTTCTTCCTAAGAAATTTTCAATAGATTTGATATTATCATCAAAATGATTCAAAGGACGATCATAAGGTGAGTCTTTAATTAATTCATTTTTGTCAATTACTAAAGGAGTGTGATACTTGCTAGAAAGTATCTTTAATTTCTTCATGTTTGTATTGTAAACAGCAGTTTCACCATAACAATTACATACGTAAGTTCTGTCAAAATCATTTTCATATTCCACATAGGTAACTGTACCTCTAATACCAATTGTTCCTTTTGGAGTTTTTATTTGAAGTTCATTGGGTTGTTTTCCAAAAATCCCATGAAAACTTCCTTTAATAAGTTCCTTAATTTTATTTTTATAAAATTTTATTTTTGAATTAGGTCTAATCAAAAATCCATTTTGATCATTTTGTAATAAAACTAAATTATCACCAGTTACAATTTCCGATTTTTCATTTAAATTAATAAAAGTTTTATTAGTTACTTTCTTATCATTGACTTTCAATTCACCAATAATTAGTTGATTTGTATTAGGATTTGCTTTTGCAAAATTAATAAATAAACTAGATAATAATAATAAACTTGAATGCTTACAAAATTTTCTTCTAGTAATTTTTTTGATCATCACAAACCCTACATTAAAATTTCTATCAGATATGGCTGCCCTCCCTAAAATGGGGGGGGGTAAAAACTAGTCTTTCTTAGGTGTTATTCCAACTCTAGAAAAGCTGACACTGTTTTCTAAATTTGTTTCACTATCAATATTTTCAACAACTAAATTCATATGCCCAGCAAAAGCTATAGGATCATTTCCAATACCTGACCCTAACTCTATATTACTAACGGTAAATTCATTATTTAAGAAATATGAATTAGTGCCATTATTTATATACGCAGTTTTACTATCTGAGTCTCCTGCTTGAGGAGTTCCATCACCAAAATTAGTATTATCCAATGAAGCATTTCCATTACTAGCTATTGTTACGTTTTGATCACTTTCAACATTAGAGGATGAGCTTGTATAATCGTGAGATTTAGATATCTCAGAAAATGTTCTGCTAGAATCTGAACCTAATGAAACAGTTCCTGAAACAGATTGAGTAATTGTTTTTGCAGCAAAATCAATAACAACCTTAGAGTCGATAGTTCCACTTCCAGCTCCCACCGATGCTGCACCATTTACTCCTGTTGCTGAATATGTATAGGTTCCAGATGATTTACCTGCAAGATCTGCGTAACTAGAGTACCCCTTATCTGTTCCACCATATTTTGCTATCATTGCAATTGCATCGCCAAATTCACCATTTGCTATTATAATTTTGTTACCCTCTGTCTCGTTATCTAATTCTTTTTTATATTCGTCACCAAATAATTCTGTAACTGAAATTCCTAATGCATTTGATAAAACTTCAGCAGTTGCGCCACCATCCTCTTTTTTTAAAGCTATCTCTATTACTTCACCCACTAATTCACTGCCACTTTCTTTTCCAGATATAAGAAGTCCTTCTTTCACAGCTTCTTGAATTTGTTCATCTTCAGAAATCTCATTTCTAGCCTCAAGTATTCTTACAAAATCATTAAAATCTTGTTCTGAAATCACAATAGGTTCTTGAGGGGCTTGATCTTGAGTAAATTGTGTAAATAAAAAAGGTTGATCTAAAATAACACTGCCAAATTGATTAAAAACCTCAACTTCTCCTGGTCTTAAACCTAATGTGTTATTTGGGCCAGGTCCAATAAGTAAAATTTTACTATCACCTTCTTCTTCATCTACAAGAGCTTGAAACTCTGTTCCTCTTGTTCCTATTGTGCCCGCAGGTGTTTTAATAATTAGATCTTCGGGATTAGTCTCACTGATCTTTCCTGAAAGAACTTTAATACTTCCTTGTTTTATACTTGTGATAATTTTTCCTTTTAAATTATCAGGATTGTAAATAAATTCATCTATAGTTAATTCAGTTCCTGCTCCTATCATCATTACTGTCTCATCTAATAAAATAATTTGAGACTTTGAATTATCTCCTGCAATAACTGTTTCATTGAAATAAATTGAATCTCCAGCATTTAAAACCCTATTATCCAAGGTTTTAATTTCACCAATTGCCAAGGTTACAGTTCCTATAACCTGATTTTGAGCAAACAAATTATTAGGTAAAATTAATATAAAAATTAGTATGAATAGTTTTTTCAAAAGTTAATCCTTTTTGTTAGTCCCATATTATGTATTTCTTTTTCATAGTCATAATTTAAGATATTTGAGTCACTTTCTATTTTTGAAAAAGATAGGTTGTAATAAATATCTTTAAAAAGATTAAATTTATTTAGAAAATATAAATTAGATAATTCTCCTCTTAAACTCGCCGATGTATTTTCTATTTCATCATCTCTGATGGTGTTGGAAAGAACAAATGTATCAGCTTTAGTATATTCATTTTCTGTATAAGATTTACTTAATGTGAAGCTTCCAAATTTCATATTTTTTGAATAGCTCATTGAATACTTTTGCTGATCATAGCTATACTGATCTGCAATAGCTTCCACTTCGTTTAATCCATAATTAAATGCTAATTTATTGTTAGATAAATTAAATTCATAGCCAGTATTAGCGCCTATTGAGTAATTATTTTTTTCTCTTGTCGTTGAAAAAGTATTATTCTGATCATACGTATTTCGCGTTGAGTTTAGTCCTATAAATATTAAATGATTTTTATCAATTGAATATCTGTCATTTAAACTTAATGATAAACTATGAATATCAGCCTGATTTCTATAATTTGATTTATTGTAGTTGATAACAGTGCTAACTGCATTTTTATTTTCAAAGTAATTATAATTTAAAAAAAATGAATTTAGATCTTTTTCTTCAGATTTGTCTTTATTTTGATAAGTGTCAGAAAACCCGACATTAAAATTTATACTAGAGTTATCATCAAGTCTTTTATACGCACCCATTCTTGTACTTTGTATTTGCAATGTATCATTTTCAATTTCGTTAGTTGCATAATTACTTATTGAGTCACTTACATAAAAAGTTCCTGAATTTGATAAATTATTAATATTGGTGTGATAAGTGTGGTTAAAGGATATATCTATATAACCATTCCATTTATTTTTATCATCTGACTGAACAGTATTATTCAAATTTTGTAAAATTATATCTACTTCAGCATGAATTTCAGATGATAGTTGATCACTTTTTTTTATCTCATCAATTATTTGGATTGTTCTTTCAACTGAGTCAATTCTCAATGAAATAGAAAGATAATACATCTTAAGATCAATATTTTCTGGATATAAACTAGTTAATCTTTCAAGAGTTGAAATTACAGATTTATAATTACCTAAATCTTCTTGTTGCTTTGCATATTTTAAATTTAATTTTAAATCATTTGGTTTTTTCAAAATTTGCTCCAATTCAATTAAGGCATTTACTTTTGAAATACTCAAAAAAAAAAATAAAATTAAAAAGTAAATTTTTTTATAATTCATTTTTATTTAATTAATTATTGGAATGATAAATCTAAATATGTAAAAAATTTCAATAACATCCCCATTATGGGTGAGCTTTGACCTTAATTAACTTTATTATCTTTCAAAACTTAAGTAATTTGGGTTTATGCAAAAATCTTTTCCAGCCACTCTGGATAATCTTAAAAATATCAGACTATTTTTGATAAATTTTCTTAAAGATCATAAAATTGAAAATAAGATAATCAAAGAAGTTGAGCTAGCAGTGGACGAAGCTGCATCAAATATAATTAAACATGCCTACATAGAGGAAAATAAAAATAATGTCATCAAAATAGAATTAGAATTAAAAAATAGAACATTTCTCATTCAATTATATGACAATGGTATTGAGGTTGATAAGAACACTATTAAACCTAGAAGTTTAGACAATGTTAAACCAGGAGGTTTAGGTAGCCACTTTATAAATCAAATAATGGATGAAACTAAGTATTTAAAGTCAAATAAGTGGATTAATCATCTTGTGATGAAAAAAAATATTAATTAGGCGTATATATTTTGTATATACGCCTATATTAAAAATTATATTAAGTAGCTGAATTTATAGTTTGTGATAGTACATCATCACCAACATCTTGTTTAATAGTACAAGCACCAGCCACAACACAGAATATAGTTATTCTACCGTCAGCATCAGGATCAGTTGTAGCATTTGCAACAGCTTTAGCATAAGTAGCAGCCGCTTCATCTTGAGAATAAGGATTTTTATATCCTAAACCATTAGTGGCGCTTGTTAAGTAAGCAGCTATATTTGTATCTGAGTCAGCATCGATAGCACCTGCACAAGTATCAGCTACCCAGGTTGCTCCTGAGCCCCAAGCATAATTACCAGTACCGACAGAACATTTGGCCATTTCAGCATTAATCATACTAACTGTTTGAGCAAACTGTGTTCTAGCAGCCTGTTCTTTAGCACTTGCAGTGTATCCACTGTAAGCTGTAATACCTACTGCAGAAAGTACTCCAATAATTGCAATTACAACAAGTAATTCAATTAGTGAAAAACCTTTGCTTTTTCTTAATGTTTTCATTTTTCTCCTTTAAGTTCTTCTTTGTTAACAAAATTAAAACCTATTACGAAAATTGATTAATTAAATATTAGAGTCCCCCAAAATGGGGGTCTTTAAAAAAAATAAGATTTTAAACCCTATATATTTAAATAATGAAAAATATAAAAATATTAACAATATTAATAATTCTTTTTTTTACCTCAGGTGCTTTAAAAGCTGCAGAGTCTATAGTAGCTGGAGTAGATGGAATGTTCTGTTTAGCTTGCCAAGAAAAACTTACTAAAGCTTTTAATGATAAGTTTGGCAGTGAAGTAATTATCACTGTATCATGGGAAAAAGGGTTGGCAGTAGTAAGCGTTCCAACAAAAGGAAAAATTACTGAAGAAGATTTTAAAAATGTTGTTTTAGAAACCGGATTTAAATTTGAGGGAATAAAAACAGTAGGAAAGCCATTAAACAGTCTTAAAGAAACAGAGGCATTTATTGAACAAAATCCAGGTCTTTTGATTTTAAAAACTTTTTAAGAAATCTTTAGTGATATTTTCAATATATCTCTATTTTTAAGTACTTAATGAGGAATGTAGATATAATTAAATGGGCTGCAACAGTAATTCAGTTATTTGGGTATGGTCTAACTGGTATGGGAATAACGCCATTAAATATTTATTTTTTTATTGTTGGAATTTTTTTATGGTTTGTAACAGGGTATCTTTGGAGAGATAAAGCTATCATGGTTGTGCATGTTGGGGCTTTAATTTCAATATTAAGTGGATTATTTTTTTCTAGTAATTGAAATTAATCAACTTTCCAATCAGTTTCAAAAGTAACATAGTTTACCTGAATACAACGTCGTTCTTTGACTATTGTTTTCTTTTCCATACCGTGCCATGTATTCGGTCCACTAGTAAACATGTATCCATAATTGTTTTTGTAAGGAACTGTTTTAACTTTTTCTAATTTTTCATTATAAAAATCTGTACCTAGGTCCTCAGATTCATTAGCATTATTAACGAATATTAATCCTGACATTAACTTTTCTTTAATATCACAATGAGGTTTTAGCCAAAAACCCTCTCGATCACAGATAACTTCAACTCTAACATAAGAGTTTGATAAATCTCTATTGATCATTTTTGAAATAGTTTCATGAACTTCTCTAG
>Ga0209715_1000986_pt1 | contig 23558 bp, 27 predicted proteins | sample COGITO_mtgs_1205_2_FD_184809 | JGI IMG/M metagenome (GOLD analysis project Ga0209715, IMG submission 184809) | Pelagic marine microbial communities from North Sea - COGITO_mtgs_120503 (SPAdes) (version 2) | ecosystem: Environmental > Aquatic > Marine > Epipelagic ... | reverse complement strand
AGGACGCATGGTTTTCATCCATGTAAGAGGGGTTCGATTCCCCTACGGGCTACAATTATTTAATAATAATAAAATTAAGAATTATGGCAAATCATAAGTCAGCTTTAAAAAGAATTAGAAGTAACGAATCTAAGCGAGTGCTTAATAAGTACCAGCACAAAACAACACGTAATGCTATCAAAAAGTTACGTGAGACTACTGACAAGAAAGAAGCTCAGAAACTTTTCTCCACAGTGTCTTCTATGATTGACAAGTTAGCTAAGAACAATATCATTCACGATAACAAAGCTGGTAACCTTAAATCTGGTTTATCAAAATTTGTTGCAGCACTATAACTGATATATTTTAGCATCCTATATAGGTTGAATTAATTGTTAGTACTAAAATATAAACCCCTGTAAGGCTTGCTTTACAGGGTTTTTTGTGCTTAATAACAGCTTGAAAATTGAGCTGATATCACATCTTTATTATTAAGATTTTAAAACCATATTTATACAAAAAAAGCCTTTCATCAATGAAAGGCTTTTTTTGTATAATCAAATGAAATGGTTAGCCATTCATAGAGATTAAAAACTCTTCATTGTTGCGTGTTTGCTTAAAGCGGTCATTAATAAACTCCATAGCTTCTACAGGGTTCATATCTGCAAGGTACTTACGCATCACCCACATACGTTGAATTGTATTCGCATCTAATAGTATGTCATCACGACGTGTACTTGAAGAGGTAAGGTCGATCGCTGGGAATATTCTACGATTAGATATTTTTCTATCTAATTGAAGTTCCATATTTCCAGTTCCTTTAAATTCTTCAAAAATGACTTCATCCATCTTGGATCCTGTCTCAGTCAGTGCCGTTGCAATGATTGTTAGCGATCCGCCATTTTCAATATTACGTGCGGCTCCGAAAAAACGTTTTGGTTTGTGGAGTGCGTTAGCATCTACACCACCACTTAAAATCTTTCCTGAAGCAGGTTGAACAGTGTTGTAAGCTCGAGCAAGTCGAGTAATAGAATCTAATAAAATAACAACATCATAGCCACATTCAACCAGTCGCTTCGCTTTTTCAAGAACTATGTTAGCGATTTTAACGTGCTCATGAGCTTCTTTGTCAAAAGTAGAGGCAATCACTTCGCCTCGAACATTTCGCTGCATATCAGTTACTTCTTCAGGACGTTCATCAATTAGTAATACCATTTGATAGACCTCAGGATGGTTTGCTGCAATAGCATTTGCAACGTCTTTAAGAAGCATTGTTTTACCCGTTTTGGGTTGAGATACAATCATTCCACGTTGTCCTTTTCCAATGGGTGAAAATAAGTCCATTATTCGTGTAGAAATTGTACTCTGTTTTTCAGCTAAATTGAATTTTTCTTGAGGAAAAAGAGGGGTTAAGTGTTCAAAAGCAACACGATCTCTTACGGCTTGTGGATCCAGACCGTTAATTTTACTCACTTTAATAAGTGGGAAATATTTTTCTCCTTCTTTTGGTGGACGTACATGTCCTAATACGGTGTCTCCATTTTTCAGTCCAAATAAACGAATTTGTGATTGAGATACATAAATATCATCAGGAGAGGATAAATAGTTGTAATCAGAAGATCTTAAAAATCCATAGCCATCTTGCATGACGTCTAAAACGCCTTCACTTTCAATGATGGCATCAAATTCAAAATCAGGTTCTTTATAGCGGTTTCGGGTGTCTTTGTTGCCACTATCACCCCGTTTTTGATTGTGTTGATTGGGGTTTTTATTGGCGTTAGGGTTCTGGTTCTTATGTTTTGGTGGCCTTGGCTTGTTGGGAGCATCTGTTTTGGCTTCAGCTGGCTTATTTGGCGTGTTTTTATGGGGAGTGTTATGGTTAGAATCAGGCTTGGAAACTTCTTTTTTGTCAGCTTCAGGCTTGGTATGACTCTTTTTTACTGGTTCCTCCTTTTTTTGTTCTTGCTTAGTCACTTCAGCTTTAACTGGAGTTTCGTTTGCTGCCTCAGGTTTTGATTCGTTTTGATTGGCAACCGCTGGTGTTTTTGAAGGGGAGTCTTTCGATTTTGAAATACGTTCTCTTCTAGGTCTTATCGGCTTTTTTTCTGTTACAGCAGCTACGGTTGGAGCAACGATTGTTGGGTTTGCAGCTTGTAAATCTAGTATTTGATATACCAGATCAATTTTTTTTAGACTACTGAATTTTGGAACTTTTAATTCTTTTGCAATTTCTTGTAATTCGGGTAGTTTTTTTTCTTTTAATTGTGAAATTTCAAACATTATGTATGAGAGTTGATTGTCAATTATTAAAGTCCCTAGTTAAACTAAAGATCTAAATTTCGAATAATTTTTTGAAGAAGTAATTTATGGTAAATTTAAAAAAGCGATTTAAGTGTAAAATCACTGTTACTTATGCAATTATACAACTTTATTTTTAAATCTTTTATACATGTAATAAAAAAGAAACTATTATTTTTGTCTTAATTAATATTAGAAATGCTCCAAAGAATTCAATCTTTATACTTATTAGTTGCTGCTGTGTGTTCAGGGGTTTTATCTTTCACGACTTATTTGTTAGTGTTAGAGGGTACCGTTGTTTATGCGATTGATTCTATTTCCTATGTGGCCTTATTTCAAGGATCTGCGTTGCTTTCTCTTATTTCTATTTTCCTTTTTAAATCAAGACAGACTCAATTTGTTTTGGGTCGTTTGAATATCATATTAAACTTTATTTTACTAGGATTATTTGTGTTTCGATTACTAAACTTACCTGGAGGGCCTGCGAACCCTGAGAAAGGTATTGGGCTGCTGCTTCCTGTTTTTTCTATCGTATTATTGGCCTTAGCCAATAAGGCCATAAAAAAGGATGAGGCGCTCGTAAAATCAGTGGATCGATTGAGGTAAACCTATTATTATTAGTGCGTAAAAAACCTCAGGTTATCCTGGGGTTTTTTTTATGGATTTCTTTTAAATTCGATGACCTCTAGGTTTTGAATTTTTTCTCCTGTAATCTCAAATCTCAGCATGGTTCTTACTTTATGAAATCCGTGGGTACCAGCTGCTCCTGGATTCATGTGGAGTAAATTCAGCCTTTTATCATTGATGACTTTTAGTATATGCGAGTGTCCACAAATAAATAGGTCAGGAGTGTGTATTTTAATTTGATCTCTAACTGCTGGTGCATAGCGCCCCGGATAGCCGCCTATGTGAGTGATCCATACTTTAACGCCTTCACATCTAAATTTTAAATGCTCAGGAAATTCTAAGCGTGCTTCCGCATTATCAATATTTCCATAAACAGCTCTCAGGGGCTTCAATTTTTTAATGGCATCTGTAACCTTAAGGTCTCCAATGTCTCCTGCATGCCAAACTTCATCCGCCTGCTTTACATATTTAAGGATGTCGTTCCCAATGAAACTGTGCGTGTCTGAGAGTAATAATATTTTTGTCATTAGAAAATGTTAAAGTGAAAGCGTTTAATGATAAAGTCTATTTATCTTTGTCAAACTAACACAAAAGTATCAAAATAGCTTGAGATATTTTATTGATTTATCTTATAATGGTCGTGCCTATCATGGCTGGCAAATACAACCTGATGTCGTCACTGTACAATCGGAGCTTAATCATGCGCTAAGTACTGTGCTGAGAGCGCCTTTGGAATGTATGGGCGCAGGTCGTACAGATACAGGAGTCCATGCCAAACGTATGCTTGCTCATTTTGATTTTGATAAGCAGATAAACCCTGTAGATCTCGTGTATAAGCTTAATGTGTATCTTCCTAAAGATATTCATGTCAATACCATTAAAAAAGTGCATGCAGATATACACGCACGGTTTGATGCCTTGAGTAGAACGTATATTTATGAAATTTCAAGAACAAAGGATGCTTTTAGTTATCTAAATGCCCATACTTATACGCTTCCGTTGGACATTGATCTTATGAATCAAGCAGCTAAAATTTTATTTGAGTATACAGATTTTCAGAGTTTTTCTAAAGTTAAAACGGATGTAAAAACCTATGATTGTCACATAATGGTAGCTGAGTGGATAGAGAGTAATAATAAGCTTGTTTTTAAAATTAAAGCCGACCGCTTTCTTAGAAACATGGTGCGTGCTATTGTAGGCACAATGATTGAGGTTGGCGCTAAAAAAAGAACATTGGAACAGTTTAGAACTATTATTTCATCCAAAAACAGATCAAATGCGGGAACTTCTGCACCAGCACAAGGCCTTTATTTAACAAATATAGAGTATCCTAAATCAATATATCTGGATGAAAAACTCTAAAAACACGGCTTTTGACGCACACCTGTTTAAAAGGCTGCTGTATTATATAGGACCCTACAGAGGCATTTTTATACTTTCTTTAGTCACTGTATTTGGCCTTGTTGTGTTTGGAGCACTGCGCCCCAAAGTTTTGCAGCTAGCCATAGATACTAATATTGAGCAAAGGTTTGAGCCTGGATTTTTAAAATATATCCTACTCATGCTTGGATTGTTGATTTTAGAAGTTACGTGTAATCTTCTTTTTATTTACTATGCAAGCTGGTTAGGCCAATCGGTAGTTAGGGATATTCGAACCAAGTTATTTAAACATATTCTGGGTTTTAAAATGAAATATTTCGACAAATCATCTGTCGGAGTTTTGATAACGCGAACAGTGACTGATATGGAGCGAATTGCTGATATTTTTGGAGAAGGGTTATTTATGATTTTTAGTGATGTCCTAAAGATGGTAGTCGTTGGAGCTGTGATGTTTTATATGAATTGGCGCTTAAGTTTAATTGTTTTTTGTACGCTTCCAATAGTATTGATTGCGACTAAAATATTCCAGAAATACATGAAAAAAGCTTTTGAGGATGTACGAACAGAAGTTTCAAATTTAAATTCATTTGTGCAAGAGCGCCTCACAGGAATGAAAATAGTTCAAATATTTGCTAGAGAGGAAATTGAGTACCAAAATTTTAAGGCTATTAATGCACGTCACAGAAAGGGGTGGATTAAAACCGTTTGGTATAACTCTGTTTTTTTTCCAATTGCAGAATTATTGTCGTCCATTACTTTAGGAACCGTCATATGGGTGGGTGGTCTAAATACGGTTCTTGAGCAAACAGCTTCAGTAGGAGATCTAACCGCTTTTATCATGATGGTTCCTATGATATTTAGGCCCCTTAACCAGATTGCCAATAAATTTAATACCCTACAAATGGGAATGGTAGCTGCTGACAGGGTTTTTAAGGTAATTGATACAACATCGAATATCCAAGACCATGGAGAAGATACGATTGAAACTATAAAAGGCGACTTAGAGTTTGTGGATGTTAAGTTTTCATATGTAGAAAATGAAGCAGTTTTAAAAGGGGTATCCTTTAAAGTAACGGCTGGCGATACGATTGCTATCGTTGGATCTACAGGAGCTGGCAAGTCTACTATTGTGAATTTATTAAACCGTTTGTATGATATTGATTCAGGAAAAATCACAATCGATTCTAAAGATATAAAAACGGTATCGCTAAAGAGCTTAAGAGAAAACATTGCCGTGGTGCTCCAAGATGTGTTCTTGTTTGCTGACACGATTTTAAACAATATAACGCTGAACAATCCTGCAATTAGTGAGTTGGAAGTGCAGTCTGCTGCTAAAGAGATTGGAGTGCACGATTTTATAATGAGTTTGCCAAATGGGTATCATTATAACGTAAAAGAACGCGGCGTGATGCTGTCTTCAGGGCAAAGACAATTGATTTCATTTTTAAGAGCGTATGTCACCAACCCCAAAATTTTAATACTTGACGAGGCAACGGCCTCTATAGACTCTTATTCGGAACAACTCATCCAAAAAGCCACTCAGAAAATCACTCATGGACGAACGTCCATAGTAATTGCACACCGATTGGCAACGATACAAAAATCAGATTTGATTATAGTACTAGACGCCGGTGAAATTGTAGAGAAAGGCACTCATAAGGAGCTACTTGCTCTGAAAAATGGGTTCTACAGAAATTTGTATGACGCTCAGTTTTTGACCAAAAACAGTACGCTTTAAGATAAGTCTGTCTTCATTCTTTTAATTAAATCTAGCGTGTCTTTAAAGATAACGAACTCCCCATTGTTTACGTAAGAGATAAGGCCAGTTTCTTCACTAACCACGATTGCCAATGCATCGGTTTTTTCAGAAATACCTATCGCTGCTCGGTGCCTTAACCCAAAATGAGAAGGTATATTTTTTTCATTATTCACTGGCAGTATAACTCGTGTGGCTTTAATGATGTTATTAGAAATGATAATGGCGCCATCATGAAGTGGACTGTTTTTAAAAAAGATGCTTTCTAAAATTGGTTGTGTTACAGTAATATTCATTTCATCTCCAGTTTCCACCAAAAAATCTAAATTATTGTTACGTTCAATCACTATAAGAGCGCCTGTTTTGGTAGCCCCCATTTTAGTACAGGCTTTTACAATGACGTCCGCATCCAAGGCACTTCTTCCTTGTGTCTTTAAAAAACTGAATCGCTTCATAAATGAACCGCTTTTACTTAAGTTTGTTGAACCAATCATTAATAAAAATTTACGAATCTCTGGCTGAAAAACAACAATTAATGCAATAATTCCAACACTCATAAACCCCCCTAGTATATTACTAAGCATTCGCATTTGCAAAACATCTACCAATAAGTAAAAAAGGTAAAAAATAACAATCCCAAAAAAGATATTAATGGCAACGGTTCCTTTTATTAGTTTGTAGACATAGTAAAGCAGAAAAGCGACTAAGATGATGTCGATGATGTCTAATATGTTAAAATTTAATAAGTCTTTAAAGATGTCCAATAGGTCCGAAAATTTTAATAAATATAATAAATATAAACTGAATGTTAGTTTTTAAGCGCTCTATGAAGTTTAACACACTCTATCGCTTCTTTAACATCGTGAACTCTGAGTAGTTTTGCTCCTTTTTCGAGTGCGATCATATGTAGAGCAGTTGTTCCATTAAGAGCGTGCTCTGCGCTAGTGTCTAAGGGTTTATAAATCATAGATTTCCTAGAGATCCCAGCCAGAATCGGGAGGTCTAAGTTTTTAAAAAAATCTAAGGATTCGAGGAGCTTAAAGTTTTGTTCTAAAGTTTTTGAAAATCCAAAGCCTAAATCGATGATGATGTCTTTTATATGATGCTTCTTTGCCAACTCAATACGCTCTGTAAAGTAGGTGTAAACCTCTTTGGTTACATTTGAATAGCTTGTCATTTGCTGCATTGTTTGAGGTGTGCCTCGCATGTGCATCAAAATGTATGGGACCCTAAGTTTTCCTACAGTTTCAAACATCAAAGGATCTAACTGTCCGCCCGAAATATCATTAACCATGGCTGCTCCAGCCTGTATTGACTCGTTAATTACATTGCTTCTAAAGCTGTCTATTGAAATAGGTGTTTCAGGAAACGCATCAAGAACTAAGCGAACAATCGGAATCAGACGATTTAATTCTTCTGTTTCTGAAACAAAATCAGCGCCAGGTTTTGAGCTGTAAGCTCCAATATCTACAAAAGTGGCCCCTTCATTTAGTAGTCTTTCAGCATGAGATAAAAAACAGGTGTCATTTTTAAATTTGCCACCATCATAAAATGAATCTGGAGTCACATTTAAAATTCCCATCACTTTGGGAGTGCTGAGGTCAATAAGTTTGCCGTTACAATTTAGGGTCATAAATAGGGGTCGTTGTTTGTTTTTATCAAGATTTAAACTATAAATCTTGATGTTTTAAATATTTTAAGCGAAATTTACGCAAAATTCGATTTATTTCATGCAAAATACTTCAAAAGAATACGATGCGGTTGTTCAGGTCTGTCTAGAGCTGTTTAGTAAAAAAATGAAAGACTATGGATGTGCATGGCGTATTCTTAGATTGCCATCGCTCACCGACCAAATTTTTATAAAAGCACAACGCATTAGAGGATTGCAGCAAAACACAGTTCAAAAAGTAGATGAAGATGCTGCAAGTGAGTTTGTTGGAATTATAAATTACTGTATAATGGCCTTAATTCAGATAGAAAAAGGGGTTGTAGAACAGCCAGATTTATCATTTGAAGAAGCAGTTTCTCAGTACGAAGAAAAAATTGTAGTCACCAAACAACTCATGATGGATAAAAATCATGACTATGGTGAGGCTTGGCGTGACATGCGTGTAAGTTCATTAACAGATTTAATTTTACAAAAACTACTGCGTGTCAAACAAATTGAAGACAATGCAGGTCATACGCTTGTGAGCGAAGGAATTGATGCAAATTATCAAGACATGATCAATTATGCAGTATTTGCTCTTATACATTTAAACGAATCATAAAATGAAAATACTAGTCCCAATCTCAAGAATTTTTGTTGGAATTTTATTTATAATTTCAGGCTTCATTAAGCTCAATGACCCTCTAGGGTTTTCTTACAAGTTGCAAGAGTATTTTAGTGCAGAGGTTTTAAACCTTCCTTTTTTAGAGCCTTACGCTTTGGCTATCTCTGTTTTGGTAGTGGTTTTTGAAGTAGTTCTTGGGGTGTTTTTATTGATTGGATATAAACCTAAGTTTACGGTTTGGAGTCTATTAATGATGATTGTATTTTTTACATTTCTAACATTTTATTCAGCCTACTTTGACAAAGTAAAAGACTGTGGTTGTTTTGGAGACGCTTTAAAGTTAACTCCATGGGAGAGCTTTACAAAAGATATTGTGTTGTTGGTGTTTGTTCTCATTTTATTTTTCGGAAAATCATATATAACGCCAGTGTTTAAGTCGTTGCCAACGACAATGCTTGCTCTTTTGAGTTTTATAGCTAGTTTGGCCTTTGGATCCCATGTGTTGATGCATTTGCCTAGTATCGACTTTAGAGCTTATAAAATAGGGGACAACCTGTTGACAAACATGAGCACACCAGAAAATGCTCCAAAAGCAGTACAAGAATTTACATGGGTTTTTGATGTTAATGGCGAACAACAAACCGTTGTCACCAATGGCTCTTATCCCGACGTTAATGGCAATTATGTTAGTGTAGAAACTAAAGTGGTTAAGGAAGGCTACCAGCCATCTATATTAGATTTCTCTATAGAATCTGAGACAGAAGACTTAACTAGTAACTTTTTAGCCAAAGAAAAGCTTGTTATGGTCGTGTCTTACAGCTTAGAAACTGCAGAAACAAAAGGATTAGAAGCCTTGAAATTATTTTCTAAAGAAGCTAAATCTAAAGGCTATACCGTCATAGGGTTAAGTGCTTCAGGTGGAGATGCCAAAGATGCAGTCAAATCGTCTTATGGGCTTGATTTTGAGTTTTATCTATGCGACGAAAAAGCACTTAAAACTGTGGTGCGCTCTAATCCAGGGGTTTTAATTTTAAGCCGTGGAACTGTGGAGCAAAAAGCACACTGGAATGACATTGATAACTTAGATCTTTAACTGCTTTTGGGGCGCTACTTACTAAAAAAAATACAGCACGCTTTTTGGACACTCCTCGGAGTGGTTACTGCTATCTTTTTTCTTTTTAACGTATTGCCAGGAGACCCCGCTCAAATGATGTTGGGGCAAAATGAAGACCAAGCTCAGTTAGCTGTTGTAAAACAAAAATACGGATTTGACCAGCCCGTGCTAACTCAGTACTTATATTATTTAAATGATGTTTCGCCACTGTCTTTTCATTCTAAAGATCCAACAAACTACACATTTTTAAAATCTCATGATTACAGTTATCAGTCACTTTTTGACACCTCCAATACAACCGTTGTTTTAAAATATCCCTACTTAAGAACGTCTTTCACTAAACAGGGAAAAAAAGTAAGTCAAATACTAAGCGAAACCCTTCCAAACACCATTATACTAGCGGTTGCTTCCATTTGTATTGCGTTAATTATCGGTTTGTTTTTTGGGGTAATCTCAGCACTTTACAAGGACCACTGGCTCGATAAATCTGTTTTAGTAGTGAGTACGTTAGGAATGAGTTTACCTTCTTTTTTTAGTGCGATACTCGCAGCTTGGATATTTGGTTTTTTATGGCATGAATATACGGGCTTAGAAATGACGGGGAGCCTTTATGAACTGGATGATTTTGGAGAGTCCAATGTTTTGACCCTGAAAAATTTAATATTACCGGCTATGGTTCTTGGAATTCGTCCTTTGGCAGTGGTTACTCAATTGATGCGCAACTCCTTGCTAGAGGTTTTTAACCAAGACTACATTCGAACGGCAAGAGCCAAAGGGCTGACTGCGTTTCAGGTGATTACAAGACATGCCATGAAAAACGCCTTAAATCCAGTAGTTACAGCTATTTCAGGTTGGTTTGCGTCTTTACTTGCAGGGGCTGTTTTTGTAGAATATATATTTGCATGGAATGGATTGGGTAAGGAAATTGTAAATGCATTAAATACCCTAGATTTGCCAGTAATTATGGGGGCTGTTTTAATAATTGCCCTTACTTTTGTAATTATAAATATTTTAGTTGATATTATTTACACGTATTTAGATCCAAAAATCAAAATGAACACTTAATAAAAATTAAGACATGAAATATATTTTAATATTCACTCTTTTAATCACTACAGTTTTGAGTTGTCAAAACAGAGAGGAAACTCAGTTTTCAGTAGAAGCGTTATCTGATGATCTAATTAACTTACAAGGTGATTCAGTACCATTTAAATCCATATTAGAAAAACACAATGGACGTACCGTGTTTATTGATGTATGGGCTTCTTGGTGTAAAGATTGTCTAAAAGGCTTACCAGAAGTAAAAAAACTTCAAGAAACACACCCAGAAATAGACTTTGTTTACTTATCATTAGATAAATCTCAAGCTGCTTGGAAAAAGGGAATTAATCGATTAAAGATCTCAGGCGATCATTATTTCATGCAATCTGGCTGGAAAGGAGCTTTGGGCACGTTTTTAGGATTAGATTGGATACCTCGCTACTTGATTATAGATAAAGAAGGAGGGATTAAGGTATTTAACGCAATTGAAACAACCAATAAAAAACTTTTAAATAATTTAAAATGAGAAAACAAATTGTAGCAGGAAATTGGAAAATGAATAACGACTATGTCGATTCAGAACTTTTAGTTTCTAAACTTCTAGATCTGCACACCCATTCACAAACAGAGGTCATCATAGCACCTCCATTTACAAGTTTGTTGTGCTCTTCAAACTCACTAAAAGGAAGCCAGATTACTGTAGCGGCTCAAAACATGCACTATGCTGAAAATGGTGCCTTTACAGGCGAGGTGAGCGCAGGGATGCTTAAAAGTGTTGGGGTGCAAACGGTTATCTTAGGACACAGTGAACGTCGTGCTTATTTTAATGAAACAGATGCACTTCTAGCAAAAAAAGTAGATACTGCTTTACAGCACAATATGCGCATTATTTTTTGCTTTGGAGAGGAATTAGCAGATCGTAAATCTGGAAATGAGGAAGCAATCGTAGAAGGTCAAATTAAGAATGCATTATTTCATTTACCAGTTTCAGCTTGGGAGCAAATTGTCTTGGCCTATGAGCCCGTATGGGCCATTGGAACAGGAGAGACCGCTTCGCCAGAACAAGCACAAGACATGCATGCCTTTATACGTCAAACGATTGCAAACAAATATTCTTCAGATTTAGCAGCTGAGGTCTCTATACTTTATGGAGGAAGTGTAAAGCCTGCAAATGCAAAAGAGATTTTCTCAAAAGCAGATGTTGACGGCGGATTAATTGGAGGAGCTGCATTGGATGTGACTCAATTCACGGCTATTATAAACGCATTTTAAATTTGGCAGACTCAATATATATCGGCTATACTTTTAAAGTTGAACCCGTTCAGCCAGGCACCGAAATTTTAATTGCGGAGTTGGGCTATGCGGGTTTTGAAAGTTTCGTAGAAACGCCTGATGGAGTTATTGCTTATATTCAAGAGGGGGATCATTCGGAATCTATTTTAGAGTCAATTTATATTTTAAGTTCTGAAGAATTTGAAATTACTTATAAATTTAAGACTATTCCACAGACCAACTGGAATGCAGAGTGGGAAAAGAACTTTAACCCTATAGTGGTCGGAGATCAATGCGCTATAAGGGCTCCATTTCACGATTCTTTTGAGCTTAAATATGATATTATAATTGAACCCAAAATGAGTTTTGGAACCGGTCATCATGAAACAACACATATGATGATTGAGCATATTCTAGCATCTGATTTTACTAACAAGTCTGTTTTAGATATGGGCTGTGGTACCGGAGTTCTCGCTATTTTGGCTATGAAAAAAGGCGCTCTAAAAGTGGAAGCGATAGATATTGACAACTGGTGTTATTTAAATAGTTTAGAAAACATCTCAAGAAATGAGTGCGATCAGATCATCGTTTTAGAAGGGGATGCCTCTTTACTTGAAGGCAAACAATTTGATGTAATTATAGCAAATATCAACCGGAATATATTATTAAATGATTTAAGTACTTACGTGACTTGTTTAAATGAAAATGCTTCCCTATTTTTAAGTGGGTTTTATGACTCTGACTGCGCGCTTATTGAAGCGAGTTGTCAAAAATTAGGTCTTAAGCTCGAAACAAAACGTACTCGAAATAATTGGGTAGCTTTAAAATTCGTGAATTAACTATGAGTACAAAAGAAAAAATTAGCGAACAGTCTGATACATTAACGGAGGAAGGACATTTAAATGAAATCGTTCTATTCAATGATGATGTGAATACTTTTGACCATGTAATTGAGTCACTAGTTGCTATTTGTAGTCATTCTCATGAGCAGGCCGAACAGTGTGCACTACTTGTTCATTACAAGGGTAAGTGTACAGTAAAAACGGGTGTATACGATGATTTAGAACCCCTTTGTAGTAAGCTATTGCAAGCGGGATTGAGCGCCGAAATAGTATAGAGGTTCACCATTTATTTTCACTATTTCATCTTATAAAGATTTATAACAGTTGCTTTTAAGTGCTATTTGTTTGTTGCATTCCTGAATACTACAGAGTTGACGGGCATATAGATTTAGACAAGCTTAAGTCGGTTTTTTTGATAGCTGCAAATCCTCCGGCAATATCAATCACATTATGAAATCCATTTGCTTTTAGGATCGAGGCCGCAATCACAGAACGATAGCCTCCCGCGCAATGAATATAATACGTTTTTTTTGTGTCTATCTGATCTAATCTATGATTAATTTGATCTAAAGACAGGTGTTGCAGGCCGTCTAACTTTAAATGCATGGCATCATATTCCCCTTCTTTTCGAACATCCAAAACAGAAAGCACTTCTTTTTTAGTACGTTGCTCAAATTCTGATGAAGAGATAGAGGTTAGTTGGTCACTTGTTTTTCCAGCGGCGATCCAAGCTTCCATACCGCCTTTTAAATATCCAATCGCAGAGTCATAGCCAACACGAGCTAAGCGTGTAATAGCCTCCTCAGATTTGCCTTCAGGGACTATTAGTGCCATAGGGTGTTTGATGTTACTTATTAGCGCGCCTACCCAAGGGGCAAACCCACCATTAAGCCCAATAAAAAAAGAACCTGGAATATGACTTTCTATAAACTCCTTTTGAGTTCGAACATCCAATACAAGAGTATTGGTGTCTGCTGCAAGAGATTCAAACTCAGACACTGAAAGGGGGGTGTTGCTTTTTTCTAGGACTTCATCTAATTCGGAATATCCCGATTGATTTAATTTTGCATTTTTGGAAAAATACTGAGGCGCTTTGCCAATGCCATCTAGGACTTCTTTTACAAATTCGTCCTTAGTCATGTTTGCGCGTAAGGCATAGTTGGTATTTTTTTGATCTCCTATTGTTCCAACGGTTTCTTTACTCAAATTTTTACCACAAGCAGATCCCGCTCCGTGAGCAGGGTATACAATTACAGCATCGTCTAAGGTCATAATTTTGCTGCGCAAAGATTTGAATAGCATACCTGCCAAATCTTTTTCTGTCAGGCCAGACTTAATAGCCAAATCGGGTCTTCCAACATCGCCAAGAAACAGTGTGTCGCCAGTAAATATAGCATGATTTTTGCCGTTTTCGTCAATGAGTAAATAGGTTACAGATTCTAACGTATGCCCAGGGGTGTGTAAGGCTTTTAAAGTGATGTTTCCAATTTTAAATTCTTCATTGTCGGTGGCGTTATAGCAATCAAAAACGGTGTTTGCATTAGGGCCATACACAATGGTCGCGCCTGTTTTTTTTGCTAAATCTAAATGTCCAGACACAAAATCGGCATGAATATGTGTTTCAAAAACAAACTTAATTACAGCATTGTTAGCCCTCGCTTTATCTACGTACTGTTGCGTTTCTCTCAAGGGGTCTATAATGGCGACCTCTCCATTAGATTCGATATAGTAGGCGCCTTGAGCCAAACAGCTCGTGTAGATTTGTTCGATTTTCATGACAGTGTATTATTATTGTATATACACAAAAGTAAGTTTTTTGAAATTGATGCTATATTCTTTTGATAAAAAGATTATTACCTTATATTTGCACCCTCAAAATGGCCTTGTAGCATAACTGAATAGTGCACTTGATTACGGCTCAAGAGGTTGCAGGTTTGAATCCTGCCAAGGTCACATCAATAGTCTCTAAATCATTAATTTTCAATGATTTAGAGGCTTTTTTTCTTTTAAGTGTGACATATCTGTGGCTACAAATTTTGTAACTTCAATTTATAGAATTAATTTGAACCAGCAAATTATTTTGTTTTACCACTAAAAACAATAGAATATGGAACAAGGATTAAAGGAATTTATTGAAGAAACAAGACGTATAATTCCATCACATTTTGGTAGAATCACTTCACCAACAATAAACAACGGTGATAATTTTGAGCCTAACCCATTGTACTATCAAAAAAATATCTTTGGCTTTAAAAAAACACTCGCAAAAAGGATAGTCAAAACAAGTAAAACATCATTAATTTTAAATAATTATGTTTCAAGCCTAACGAATTTATTTCAAGACATTGTTTTAATTTTCGTACATATTCATAATGATAGCGTGAAGGATGTTGATACTTCTCTGTATAATTATTTTAATTCACTAAAAGAATTAGAACTGTACAAACAAGACGTTTTAAATCAACAACTAATAATAGATAAAGATGAATTAATTGAAGCAATTAGTTTTATGATAACTACTCTAAATGAAATGGTTATTTATTTTAATAGGTTTTCAAAAGTTGATTTAAAAAGTACGCCATTGAATGATTCATTTTCTGATACTATACTGTATTTTGAAAAGTCTATTTTAAATTTTCGCTACCCTAAAAGTGATTTAAAGAGGTTTTTAAATATTAAATTAATTAAGGACACCGAATATGTTATCAAATCTCTGACAGACGAATTTTCTGATTTCAAAGGCAAAAAATTAATTTATGTCTTTAATATCTTACTTAAAAATCAAGTTATTTTATTTGGCGAGAATGACGGATATAAGTTTTACAAAGCAATTTCTAAAGAATTTAATAAATTAGGTTCATATTCAAACTTCATGAAAAATTTTCCTATGGATTTAAATAAAGAAGTAAATTCTTTATTTGATGATGCTTCAAAAAAGAGAATGAGTTCCGATATAGAGCTAATAACTCAAAAGCTTAAAAGCCTACACATTATCAGCTAATTAGTTTAAAATTTAAAATGAGACTCATTATTTCTCATTAGTTCTCATTTTTTACTCCATCTATTTTTAAATATTACAATAGCTTTGGTGTATGCAGGTAAAAAAGAGCATACAAAGACTTTACTATCGCCGAAAAGAGGTCGCTGAAATGTTTGGTATTTCTCTCAGAACTGTTGATAGAAAAATCCAGGATGGATACATAAAGGCTACGAAGGGTGGTCATACTGTTTTTATTATAAGCGACAGTGTAAACATCGAAAATATGTTTGCTTCAAAACCAAAATTTAACAACGAGTTCTAAACTATGGCAAAATTTATTTACAAAAAGCGTATTAGCAGGAGGTCAAGAAAAGACACTAATTTGGTCAATTCAGTAGCTGTTGAGAGAAAAGCCATCTTTTCAAGTGTTTTTCAAAACGAGAACAATGGTAATTATTTTGAATTGGAAGATATTCAAATCATACGATATAAAAGAAACAGAACAATAAATCTATTTTTTGAAACATATTCTGATAAGAATAAGTATCAGCTATTTGAGTTTGGTGTTCCTTTTCATATATCTGATAATTTGAGTGTCATCATCAAAAAACTCAAAAGAAAGTGTAACTCGATTGACAATCAGCTTTTAGGTTATGTGTGGATTTTTGATGTTGGAGAAGAAAATTTTGGGCCTCATTACCATTTAATTATAGCAACGAAGAAAATAAATGCCAAAAAGTACCCTAATGCCTTAAAACTTGATTTTAAAGGAAGTAAAATCCACGGCAACTTTGTGAAAAAAGATGAAGCATTTAAAAACTATTTAACTGGGAAGTGTTTGTATGACAGAGGGTATAGGAAGAGGTTGTATGGAAGGTCAATAAATTTTAAAACAATAAGAAAAATTATTAACGAAAGTAAAGATTACTTAAAAACTATTTAAACAATGGAAAACTATATAAAATGCCCATATAACGGTGAATATTTTAAACCTAAAAGAAGCAATCAAAAATATGCTTCAAAATACAACAGAGTAGCATTTCACAATAGAAAGTATAGAGAATTGAAAATGCCATTGGAAAAAGTAAATAAAATTCTATTTAGAAACTACAATATAATTTCTGAATTAATTGGGGATGACAATGAAATTATATTAAGCAATGATTATTTAAAAGGTAAAGAATACGATTTTAAATATATGACTCAAATATATATTAAGGATGACAAAACTTATTTTGGTTTGTATGATTTCGTATTCACAAAAGTAGATGAAACAACAATTAAATTTTTAAAAAATGAATCCGATTGAATTAAACAAATTAGATATATCAATAGATCTAGCTGGTCTTGTTCAAGCTAATGAACTCAGTAATAAAGTCAAATCAAATCAATCAGTTTTAATAGTCGTGTTGATTCCATTAGTAATGGCAACAACAGTAACAATAACATTAATAATTAAATATATAAACAATGAAAAAAAGAAGAGATTTTATTCACGAGACTAAAACAGAAATGATTAATGACTTGCTGAATAGCCCAGCATTTAAGGCAGCAAAACTTATTTCTTTAGGATTAGTAATTACTTATGGGCTTGGTCACGCATTTAAAATATTAGCATTTACTAATATTAATTACAAAAAGTTTATAAACAGTACTAAATAAAAAATAAAAAAAATGGGAAAAATATTATTAACGTGTGAAATTGACGTTAAAAAAGTAGTGTCAGAGTTCGGTAATGAATGGGAACAAGCAATAAGAGAAGAGATTAATGAGTACCCCTGTATATTAGTTTCATCTTGGGCTGATGATATAGAATTTGGTGAAACTTGGAGTTTTAATACTGTTATATTAAAAGATTTTTACGAGCTTTTAAATTAAAAAAATTTTAAATAAAAACTCAACAATTTTAAGGTACACGTGAGAATGTGATAACAGAAATTGTAAATAAATAACCCAAAACAGCCTTAAACCTTAACGCAAGACACAAAATAAGGGTAAAACGTACACTAACCTAAAATTAGCACAAAATGAAAGTCCTATATATACGAACAAGTACCGTTGAGCAAAACTCTGATAGACAAAAACAAAACAATGATAAAAATTGTAAAATCATCGAAGATAAATGTTCTGGGGCAATACCATTTTTTGAGCGTGAGGGCGGAAAGAAAATCTTAGAATTAACAGAAAAAGGCATTATTGATCAACTTATTGTTCACGAAATAGATAGGCTTGGACGAAATCTAATGGATATTCTAAAAACCATTGCTTATTTCAATAGCCAAAAGGTAAATATTGAATTTAAAAAACAAGGCCTTCGAACTTTAAACGAAGATGGCACAGAAAATGACATTTCTAAAATGGTGATTTCTATTTTAGGTGTTTTAGCGGAGATGGAAAGAAAAATGATAAGAGAACGACAATTAGAAGGAATTGCCATTGCTAAGTCCAATGGTGTATACAAAGGAAGAAATAAAGGGACTAAAGAGACAACATTAAATTTTTTAGGTAAGGAGAAAAATAAAAAAGCATTGGAGTATTTGAACAAAGGCTACAAACAGATTGAAGTTGCAAAAATTGTTGGACTTCATCCAAATACTATATCGAAGATTAACAAATTACGAATTCAAACAATATAATTCACAGTTTTTTTAAAACACAAAAATTATTTTTAAAAATAAATTTAAATACTAAATTATGTTATATTTAAATAAAAAAATATTATGGGACTATTTGACTTATTTAAATCAAAAAAAACACAAAGTGAGCCCTCAAAAAAAACACAAAGTGAGCCTTCAAAAAAAATGCATAAAAAAAAACAAGATAGGCCTTCGAAAAAAAATATTAAGTATTTCTCTACTGATGAGGTTACTTTGATTATTAAACCCGAAATAGCAAATAGAATTTTATTTTATGACTTAAAAGGAAATAGAATAAGTAAAATCCCACCCTCTAAAAGAGATTTATCAGTAGATAATAAATGTTACTTAGGATTAAAAAAATACAATAAAACTGAAAGATGGGTGCCAATAAAATCTTTAGATGTTGAGAAAAAGTTGAAGAACAATAAATTTATTAGTTTACATTCTTTAAGTGATAATAAAAAAGGGAAAATAAATGCCAAAAGATTGGCTAAATTAAAATTTACACCAAAACCTATATTTTTCTCGTTTGGAGGTGAATTTTACAAACGTGCTTATAAATGGGACGGACCTGAAACATACAATATTAAACACCCAACACTTATTACATATCGGGCAAAAAAACACCACGACGCTTACACATACACAGAAGATTTTTCAAAAGCAGGAAATGCTTTGGGTAAATATAAAGTTACGAGATATGAAATGATAATTTCAAAACCTATATCATATGTCCGCAGTACTGGGTATTGGGGAAGAAAAGACGGAGCGCCACATTGGGAGTTTGAATGCCCCTTCGATGACGAACTTTCTGATGATGAAAATAAGACTAAAATTAAAAATTTTTGTGATACCTTAAATGATGTTTTAAGTGCAGGTAGTGTCAAAAATTATCAACTAAAAATCAATGAAATCAAAAATAAAGTTACAAATGATTTGTCTCAAAAATTTGTTACTGATAAAAAAGGTATAATTAATATTACTAAATCGGATGATTTTTTAGAATTAATAAGAAATAATAATAAACTAATTTTAGAAATTTCTAAAAGCGACAACAAACAATATCTACAGCTATTTGTTAAACTTCATAACTTCCTCAAATCAAAAGAAAAAAACATAAAAATATTTTACAATTACATAAATTCAGATGAAGTTGAAATGATTGCAGAAATTGATAATGCAAAAAAATCAATAGAAAAACAAATTGAATCTTACAGACTAATATTATACAACTCTTTAGCTATGGTGCATTGTTTGTGTAAAGAAGATATGCTAACTTTTTATCAAATCTATGAGTGCTTTGATAAACTTAAGATATGGAATTCAAATTGGGAAAATGAAATGACCAAAGAGTTAAATAATGTAAATAAAAAATTAAAAATCATAATTCGAAAAATTAATTCACTTGAACAAAATATTATTGAAAGCTTTTCAGTTTTAAACAATACAATTTTAGGGGGCTTTGAAAGTTTACAATCTGGAATTACTAAAGAACTAAAAACAATTAACTCAACTATTGATTATGGAAACTTATTCAATGCAATAAGTACCTATCAACTATACAAAATCAATAAACAAACAAAGGGTTTAAACGAGTGAAAATATATAAGGTTTCTATAGTTACTGTGTATGTTTCTAAGGGAAGCCTAAAAGGTTATGACAAGCTCAATAAATTAAGTTTTTTATAGCTTTCTGAAAACTCTCTTAGCTTTTCAAGGTCTTTCAAAAATAAGTTCGATAATTGGAGTACGTTGTGTACAAAAGCAACCTTTACTAATTAATTATTTTTTTTATATTTGAGCAAATTAATTTTTTTATGAAAAAACTACTCCTACTCTCCGCTTTATCCATTTCTTGTATCACTTACTCTCAAAATCTCGACTACAACAATAGTTATGAGTCAATAAACATTTGCACTGCTATTCAAGGAAATAATTTTGCAAGTGAAAGAGCTGCAGATTCAGCATTAGATGATATTTTAAATGTAATTGGAGCATCTAAAAGATTTGTTTTACAAGAATGTAGTAATATAAATAATGCTGTTGCATTAACTATGAATGGTGTTCGTTATATTATGTATGACCCAGAATTTATGGTTTCTCTATCATATGGTGACGAGTGGAGTAATAAATTTATACTTGCACACGAGGTTGGTCATCACATAAATGGGCACACTGTTGACGTTCTGGCAGCGAATAGTACAAATAGAGTTAGTTTATCGACAAGTAGAATACAAGAGCTTGAAGCCGATGAATTTGCTGGTTTTGTTTTAGGTAGGTTAGGAGCAAGTCTCTCTGAAGCGCTGTCAGGAGTTCAATCTCTTTCAGACAAAGACGACTCTTATTCTACTCATCCACGAAGGTCAAAAAGAATAGCTGCAATAAAGAAAGGGTTTGAAGAATCGGGGGGATATGTTGATTCATCAAATTTAAGTATTAGTAAAGGTAAAACAGTAGATAGTAAATATTCAAACTCACGATATGCAGGGGTAGAGTACTTAGTTCTCAATAATCATTACCAAAATGCCGTTTACGAAGGCTATGTTTCTGTAAAATCTAATGACCCTTTTGGATATGGAACAATGTATTTCGATAGTGGCTCAAGGTACGAGGGTGAATTTAGCGGTGGTAAATATAATGGTTATGGAACTCTCACCCTAAGTAATGGAAAGATTAAGGAAGGATTTTGGGTTAATGATAAATTTGTAAGTGGACAAATAATTTATGTTGATGGAAGAAAAAATATAGGGTCATTTAAGGATGGGATTCATTTACACGGAATTGGCAGTTTAGTTTTCAAGAATGGAAATAAATTAGAAGGAAATTTTTTAGATGGAAAAATAATAGATTGTATTTACAGCAGTCCGAAGTTCAAAGAAACTATTAGAACAGGTTTTTTAGACAATTCATTAGGAAACACACGTTCTGATTTTGGAGGATATACAGTATTCACAGATATTTGGGGTAATACTTATAAAGGCAAATTCACCAATGGTTGGGTTATTGGGGATTATATTACAAAAAGTGTTAAATCTAAAAGAAAGAAAATGAGAAAAAATGGTTTAGATACATTCATCCCGCCATTAATTTTAAATAATTTAAATATAAATTTCCCTAAATGGAATGGTAACGCTGGATATTTGCGCTATGAGTATGATGGTGTCGATAAAATAGAATATCTTGAAAAAACATATCCAGACGGAAGAGTATTTAAAGGATATTTTAAAGATGGGTTTTGGAATCCAATCAGAGCAGGTTATGGAGAGATGACAATTCCAGGTAATTTTAACTGGCCTGATGGCGTTTCTCCAAAATTTGATAAATTTATTGGTATTTATTGGGATGATAAACCTAATGGTTATGCTTTATGTTATTACAAGGGTAAAATTGTTCAGAAAGGAATTTATAAGAACGGTGAATTTGTTAAGTCTGAAGACTTCGACCTTAAATTAATGCAACAAACTTTGAAGAAATTTTATTAGCACTTCATTTAGAAATCTTAGTTTAAAAAATCATACTCAATTTTTAGTTTTATTTTTTAAAAAAAAAATTCGATTGAAAATATAAAAAAGGTTCTACAGTTACTGTGTATGTTTTAACGGTAGCCTAAAAGTTTGCTATAAGCTCAACAGTTTATGTTTTTTGTGGATTTCTGTAAACTCTCTAAGCTTTTCAAGGTCCTTTAAAAAATAGTTCGATAATTGGAGTACGTTGTGTACAAATTATCCCCAATAATAATTTATTGTTTTTGGGGAGCTAAAAAATCAAACTCAATTTTGGGTTTGATTTTTTTAATCAAAAAAACTATGCTCAGCAATTTGTATTGCTTTTGTTTTAATGGACGCTTTAATGTAATTGTGAAACACCTTTTCGCTTTTGTGTCCTGAGATAACCATAATTTGGTGAGGAGGGAGTCCAGCGTTATAAGCATTTGTACAAAAGCTACGTCGAGCTGTATGAGCAGAAATGAACTTGTATTTTGGCTGAGAGTCTCTAAATTTTTTTCCACTAATGGTTCTCTCCACCACAAATTCTTGTTTTATATCTGCTTTGTATGCAATAGACTTAATGTATTTATTTATATAATTTTGATGAATAGCTGGAGGGAAGCTACCATTTCTTTGTTTTAAAATTTCTAATATTTTTGAATTTATGGGAATGTAAACCTCTCCACCTGTTTTACTTTGCTTGAGATGAATAAATTTTTTGCCTTCATTTGTGGATAAATTAGGAGATTGTAAAAATGCAATTAAATCTCCTATGCGTAATCCTGTATAGGCTGCAATCAGAAAAATATCTTTAACATCATTTTCAATCTTACTGCTTGTTTTAACTTTTGAAATTGCTAACAATTCTTGCTCATTTAGATAGGGATGATTAACTTCTTCTCTTAGCTTGGCAAAATATCTTCTTTTAAATTCAGTATTATGATGAATTTTGTTCTCATATGCGTGACCAATAATTGTTTTAAGTTTTTGAATGGTAGTTCCTATGTAGTTTCTTGAATACCCTTTTTCATATCCAAATTGAATAAATTTATTGTAGAATGCCTCGTCTATGTCTTCAAAATAGAAATTTTTGATGTTATTCTTTTTTAGAAATCTAACCAAATAATTTCTACTGTTTTTATAGGTCTTAAGTGTACCCAATGTCAAGGGTTTATTCGAATATGAAGAGTTGTTGGTTTTATAATACTCTAAATACCAATTAAAATACTCTAAAACCACTTTAGACTGTCCTTCGTTATTTTTTTCATCTTTTTTGTTCTTTCCTTTGCTTCCCAATACTTCATTAATAACTTTTTTACAACTTAACTTATCTAATTTTCTTTGTTTATATAGTTGTAATATTTTATCGTTTACACTTTTACTAACCTCTGTAAGTTTTCCATTGATATATTCTGCCTCTGGGATATTTGATAAATTTTTTATTCGCTCTTTTTTTATGTCCCAAAATTTTAAACTTTCATTTTTAATATAAATGGAGGTAGATTGCCTAAGCCTAAAATCTCTGCCCTTTTGAACTTGCAAATAGATGATTGACTTGTTCTTTCCTTTTCTAATTTTAAATGAAGCTGTTGCCATAATTTCTTATATTTAAAGTTAATATTGAAATTTACAGCCACGGAGTAATTGTGACAAAAAGTGTGACTACAATTGTGTCTACTTCTGTCTATTTCTGTCTACATTGAAGAAAAAATTATGACAAAAAACCTCTAAAAAAACGCAGATTATAGAGAAAATAGTGAAAAAACTATTCAATAATTATATTCTGCCAAGGTCACTAAATCGGAGAATTGATTCACAGGAATTGGTTCTCCATTTTTTATGTTTGATATTTCCTTCGTTAAAATCGGTA
>Ga0209715_1000982_pt1 | contig 23585 bp, 19 predicted proteins | sample COGITO_mtgs_1205_2_FD_184809 | JGI IMG/M metagenome (GOLD analysis project Ga0209715, IMG submission 184809) | Pelagic marine microbial communities from North Sea - COGITO_mtgs_120503 (SPAdes) (version 2) | ecosystem: Environmental > Aquatic > Marine > Epipelagic ... | reverse complement strand
TTAGCTGCTAGTTTTGAAATTAGTTCTTACAAAAAGAATAATTTATTGAACGGTTTTGATGACATTGATTACTTATTAAATATCAAAAATGAAATCAATGATTTTGCGAAAAAAACTCTTTTTTAAAACTTAGAAAATGGATTTAAATATTGCTTTATTGTCCGGTGACGGAATTGGGCCAGAAATCATAGAACAAGCCGTTCTAGTATGTGACAAAATTGCTAAAAGGTTTGACCATAATATTATATGGAAAGAAGGGTTGGTTGGAGCAGCAGCTATAGAAGATTGTGGTAACCCTTATCCTGAAAAAACGCATAAAATTTGTTTGGAATCTGATGCTATTCTTTTTGGAGCAATTGGAGATCCAAAATACGACAATGATCCATTAGCAAAAGTAAGACCAGAACAGGGTTTGTTAAAAATGCGAAAAGATTTAGGATTGTTTGCCAACATTCGGCCTACTTTTACCTTTCCATCCCTTATTAATAATTCTCCATTAAAAAAAGAAAGAATAGAAGGAACAGATTTGGTTTTTTTAAGAGAGTTGACTGGTGGTATTTATTTTGGAGAGAAAGGAAGAAAAGATGGTGGGGAATCTGCATATGACATTTGTTCTTATACCAAGCAAGAAATAAAAAGATTGGCCAAAAAAGGGTTTGAAATGGCAATGAAACGATCTAAAAAACTTTGCTGTGTGGACAAGGCCAATGTGTTAGAAACATCTAGACTATGGAGAGAAACGGTTCAGGAAATGGAAAAAGATTTTCCGCAAGTAGAGGTTTCCTACGAATTTGTAGATGCAGTTGCTATGCGCTTGGTTCAATGGCCAAATAGTTACGATGTGTTAATCACAGAGAATTTATTTGGTGATATTTTAACCGATGAAGCGTCCGTAATTTCCGGATCAATGGGCTTAATGCCCTCCGCTTCAGTAGGTGATAAAAATTCGTTATTTGAACCTATTCATGGGTCTTACCCTGAAGTAGCTGGTAAATATATAGCCAACCCACTAGCAACCATACTTTCGGCTGCTATGATGTTTGAAGATGCTTTTGGCTTAATGGAAGAAGGTCGCGCAATTCGAGATGCTGTTAATGCGTCTTTAAGGTCAAAAATTGTCACTAAAGATTTGGCCAGTAATGGAGAAACGTTTTATAAAACCAATGAAGTTGGAGAATGGATTGCAATAAATATATAATTTTTATATTGCTAAAAGAATTGCTACAAAAAGTAAAAAAAGAAACAAAACTGCAGCGACCACAGCTGTGCTTAAAATAAAACTAAACTTAGCTATTCCCTTGCCTTTAAATTTTTCTGGGTTTTTTTTAATCTTTGATAAACTTATTGCACCAAAAATCATTCCTAATAGGAATCCTATTCCAGTTATAAACCCCAGTAAGGTAAATATGAAGCTTAGTATGCTTAAGGGTTCTTGAACTTTTTCCTTTAATATTTCTTCATTTTTTAACTCAGCTTTAGGAGTATCTGAATTAGAAATTTCAAACTCAGAATTGGTATTGTCCCAAACATCATTTTCTAAAGAATTATTATTGCTGGGCTCAGTTACTTTTTCTCTGGAAACTGTAGTTTTTATAATAGCTGTATCAAGAGTTGGGTCAATTGCTAAAGATTGGGCATTTGTAACCGTAGGATTTTTGATAAATTGAATAGATTTAATCTCAATATTGCTAATATATATTTCTCTGTTGTTCTCGATCTTTACAAAATAACCATCATAGTCAGATTTAGAAACTATTCCTTTGTAAGTCTTACCAGTTTTGGTTACAATTACAACACTGTCTTTATTAGGAGCGTTTTCTGCTAATTCAATTAATCTAATAAGTTGACCAACCGGTTTGTTATTCAAGGAGCTACTGAGATTGGTAGTTTCGGGATTAGAATTTACATATTTTGCCCAATGGTGAGAAACTATAGCGGAGTTAGAACAGGAGGCTAAAACAAAAAGTAAAAAAATATATACTAAACGGATTAATTTCATAGTTGAAATTTAAACAAAATAACCCTAACAGGGTGTTAGATTATTTAGTAATAAAAAAACATAAAAGAGTACTATAAAGTCATATGTATATGAAAATCAATTATTTAAAACTTAATAAAAGGATTTTTTATTGGTGGATAAATCGCTGTGTTTTCGTGTGGAAGGAATCAAAAACTTTAATAAAATAAACCCCATTACTTAGCTTAGAAATATCTATTGAATTTTTGTTATTGAGTTTAGACAGAATTAGTTTTTCTTGATAAACTAGTTTGCCAAAACCATCTAATATTTCAAAGTGGACATCGTCTACAAAGCCATTGGTCAGAATATTTAGCTCATTTTGGGTAGGATTTGGATAACATTTAAAATCAAACATACTGGTATTTTCTTCAATGGAAAGACCATAACCTACGGTAAAATAATGAATGATATTTTTTCCAAAATCAGATTCAAAGCCAGCTAGTGGCGCTCCTGTTGTTTTTCTTATTTGAAAAAAACCTGAGCCATCGTTATTGGCAAAAAAGTCTAGACCGTCTTCTCCTGTATCGCCCAATTCAAGCTGGTAACAGCCAGTGGGTAAGTTGACAGTATCTTTATGTAAGGTATTGCTTTGAAAATTAGTCTTTGAAAAAACAATATTGCCATCCACATCTCGAATATAGAGTTTGGTTTCATTGGCTGCTAAATTGGTTCTAGTCCAAAGCACTATTCCTTCTGGATAGACTGGAGGAACGTCAAAAGTAGTATGGTAATGGTTGTTTTCTAGGCATTCGTCTGCAGTACCATTTACTTGCATAATTTCAACATGAAAATCCTTACAAAACTGTGCGTAGTCCCAAAATGATTGACTAGAAATTGGTAATTCGATTTCTATTTCTTGGTCAAATTCTAGTTGTCCACTCCAAGACAAAGTTTCGTGTGGCCCACCACAAATCCAATAATCAATTTGGGCTGAGAGTAAGTCTTGCTCCCCAGTATTTTTTAATAAAATTCGAGGTTGGTCACATATAGGATTAATTCTAGTGTGGAATTCCCAGTCGTTAGGAGCTAACACGTCAGTTATCCCAGCATCGTTTTGAAAATTATAGTCTCCATAAGAAACCAGCTGTACGGTTGTTCTATAATTTCCTTCCATTCCTCCGCTAGTAACTTCCATCCCATAATCAATATTCACCGAAGTGTCTCCGGAAGAAATAAATGGTGTAATTTCATGATCGTAAGTGGTTCCAAAAGTTCCTGGACACCACCCTGCCCTATCGTAAAGCCAAGTTCCTCCTTGAGCCATTACTGGATTGTCAGAACATTCTTTCCAGTTTAGCCATTCGAACTGTTTGATGCCGTTTACTTTTAAATGGTGGAGTTTAGGACAAAATTCTGCACAATTTTGAAATCCTCCAAACCAATGCCCAGTGGTTCTTGTCTTTGCTTTAAAATTACTTGCTGTCGAAAGCAAAGGAACATCTACTGCGGGCATAGAAACATCGTTGGCAATATTAGCATGTCCATAATCTCCTCTCCAAATGGTTTTAAAATCTAATACATCTCTTGGTGGTGTCCCATGGATAAATAAAAATTTAAGATCAATTAGTTCTTGCTGGTTGCCTGCAGAAATTTCTAAAGTGTCTTTAAATAACGGCAAATAATCTGTTACATCGTAAACCCATCTAAATCCAAATTGTCCTAAACTTAATCCTATTCCATAAGGAGTCACATAGTTTTGGATTTGATGAATATCTTGCTTGTATTGGTTGGTTAATTGATGGTCTATTCCAAAATCTAAAGAGTCTATTTTGTTTCCACTAGAATTATAAGTATAACCCCAACCACTTTCATAGCCATAAATTGTATCCACTAAAGTTTTAGAAATTCCTGTGACATTCATATCCACATAGGGAAGTGTTTCAATAATACTAACTGGTGAATAATAATTGGTGTCCAAAAAAAGTACAGAATCTAAATGACTATTGTAAGTTCCTTTATAGAAAGTGAATTTTGGTCGATTGGAAGTAGTATAAAGGTTAAATCCTCTCAAAGATAAATCTGCATGTTCCCATTTTGGAAGCCCCAATAATGTGCCATTTCTAGCATTTCCACTGTAGTCATTGGCCACAAATCCAGATTCTTCGTCAAAATTATAAGCTGCCTGAAGATTGGAATAAAAAGGATGGCCACTATCTATAGTTTTATTCATCCATGACTTAATAGTAATATTGTCCAATGCCTTGTTCCAAACTCTAAATTCATCTATTTTACCATCGTAAACCCCATTAAAATTTGCTGCTGCATTTCCACCTATTCTGAACTTTACTATTCCTGCCATAGATCTAGTTTTAGAAGTTCCACTCATAAAAAGCTCTCCATTTAAAAAAGCTTTCATTTCTCCATTATTTATATCCTTGGTAAACGCCCAATGGTTCCATTTGCCGGAAAAATCATTAATATTTGCCAATTCGTGTATTCTATCGTAAGATCCCGTACCATTATTTCCAGCATCCCAATAAACTCTACTGTTGCTCCATGGCAAATGACAATTTATTACTCGGTATCCATTAGCATCTCTTCCTTCAAAAATATAGGAATTAAAAGGCATTAAATTTTCATCCCCATAACACCAAAAAGAAATGGTAACTGCGCTATCTACATTTGCAAATACAGCAGAGGGGATGTCTACAATGTCATCGTCTTTAAAATCTAGATGGCCATTGTGACCTTGTACAAGACCTATATTTAACCCTGTACTATCGGATGCAGTTGTATAATTGGTGTTGGTAGAATTCGATGAGAAAATAAAGTCTACAACAATATTACTTGTACCATTCCAGGCAAAAGGTTGTAGAAAATTATAGGTTGTTGTTCCTGATGGATGGTGGTTGATAGAATTGTTGTAAACCGTAGAAAAATTATCTACTTCGAAAGTAGAATCGGTAAGCTCTGAAAGTGTTGTTTGCTTCATTCTAATGGTAAGTTTTTTTAGCCTCTCGCCTTGGGTTTGAAAATCAATTGACATTCTTGAAATGTCACCTGCAAACAACCCTTGGTTTTGAAGATCAGAGGCAAGAATTAAGTATTGAGTTTTACCAGATTTTTGAGTGGTATTAAGAAGCTCTACAGTATTCTCCAAACCAGTGCCAATGGTAAAACTGTTTTGGGAGATGGTGGAATCTATAGAAAGATTATAGGAGAAATTTCGTTGGATATCGTACTTTGGCTGGTCGTTGTATTCTATGGTTTCTGGATTGGAATTTCTATAATAATAATAGGGGCTATTTACATTTTGGTGATTGTAAAGTCTAGTGTAAGTAGTGTAATCCCATTCTCCACATGCATAATTATCTTGCGTAGTAGCAGCATCGCATTTTAATGTATAATACATCAAAACCTTGTGGTATTCGTTGGTGTCAGAAGGAAAAACATACCACCCTTTTCGCTTGGTAATATCGTTAAAATCTAAGGTTTCTACAATGGTGGTATCCCCTGGATTTTGGCAATTGAATTGTAAAAAAGAAACAATTAAAAATATAAAAAATGGTAAGCTCTTCATAGTGGACAATTTTGAAATAAAAATAAAAATAACCAATAAAAATTAGCAAATAAGATTGAAACAACTAAATAAATATGGTTTTTGTTTAAATTTTTCGTTTATTTGTTAAACAAAATATTTGACTATGAATTCTTTAAATGATGTAAATGTTCCAAATGTGCAATGTACGCAGTACCTAATTGATGGGGAAATCACCAATTGGACAGGGCCAAGCGCAGACGTATTTTCCAATATTTATCTATCAAAAAATAAACAAGGGGAATTAGGACCAACCCTAATTGGAAATGTTCCAGACTTGGACGAAGATGTTTCTATAAAAGCCTTGGACGCAGCGGTAAATGCATTTTCAAGAGGACAAGGGAAATGGCCAACGATGAAAGTGAAAGAGAGAATCTCTTGTATGGAAACATTTGTGAATATAATGGCTACTAAAAGAGAAGAAATTATAGAGCTATTAATGTGGGAGATTGGCAAAAACACAACAGATGCAGCAAAAGAATTTGATAGAACTGTAGAATATATTTACGATACTATTGAAGCATACAAAAAGCTAGACCGAAAAAGTGCGAAATTTGATACCGAAGGAAATATTAGAGCCCATATAAGAAGAGGACCGCTAGGTGTTATCCTTTGTTTAGGACCATATAACTATCCTCTTAACGAAACATTTTCTTTATTGATACCAGCACTTATTATGGGGAATACAGCCATTTTCAAACCTGCAAAATTAGGAGTGTTACTAATAACTCCTCTGCTAGAGGCTTTTAAAGAAGCTTTTCCACCTGGTGTAGTAAATATTTTATTTGGAAGAGGAAGAAAAATTGCTTCTCCAATAATGAAAACTGGGAAAATTGATGTTCTTGCATTAATTGGGCATAGTTCCTCAGCAGTGGCATTACAAGATTTACATCCTAATAAAAATAGGCTTAGATTAATCCTTGGGCTGGAAGCAAAAAACCCAGGTATAGTTCTTAAAGATGCGGACATGGCCCTTACTATCAAAGAGTGTGTTTCTGGAACATTGTCTTACAATGGACAAAGATGTACAGCTTTAAAAGTGTTGTTCGTGCATGAAGATGTAGTAGATGATTTTATTACTAAGTTCTCCAAAACGGTGGATGAGCTAAAATTTGGTTTGCCATGGGAAGAAGGGTCTTTTCTAACTCCATTACCTGAAGTTCAAAAACCAGAATATATAAAAGGTTTAATTCAAGATGCCACTTCCAAAGGAGCAAAAGTAATGAATAAAAAAGGAGGTGAAATGTCTCCTAACTACTGTTACCCAGCAATATTGTATCCTGTAAACGAGGATATGGATTTATTCCATGAGGAGCAGTTTGGCCCTGTTATACCAATAGTTTCTTTTAAAGATATTGACCAACCTTTAAATGCTATGGCCAGCTCCGATTATGGCCAGCAAGTAAGTTTATTTGGCCAAGATGTGAAACAGTTAGGTCCCTTAATAGACACCTTAGCAAATTTGGTTTGTAGAGTAAATTTAAATAGCTCTTGCCAAAGAGGTCCAGATGTTTATCCATTTACAGGAAGAAAAAACTCAGCAGTTGGAACTTTAAGCGTGTTTGATGCACTAAGGTCTTTCTCCATTAGAACCTTTGTCGCTTCCAAGGATAATGAATACAATAATAAAATTCTTCAAGATCTTTTAAATTCTAACCACTCAAACTTCATCAACACCGAATATTTATTATAATTTAATGGCTTAATATATTTATATGAAGCCAACACTCTTAATTTTAGCAGCTGGTATGGGCAGCAGATATGGTGGTCTAAAACAGATTGATGGAATAGGACCAAATAACGAACCTATTATAGAATATTCTATTTACGATGCAATTAAAGCTGGATTTGGAAAAATTGTTTTTGTAATTCGGGAGGAGTTTGACTCTGCTTTTAGAGAAATTTTTGATGCTTTTAATAATAGAATTGATATTGAGTACGTTTATCAGCCCGTTAATTTTAAGGTTGACGGACTAAGCTTAGTAGAAAGAACCAAGCCCTGGGGCACTTCACATGCGGTATTAGTAGCCAAAGATGTAATTAAGGAGCCTTTTGCAGTAATTAATGCAGATGACTATTATGGCGCCAATTCTTTTAAAATTATGGCTGAATTTTTAGCTAATGAATGCTCTCCTTCTAATATGTCAATGCTAGGATATATTCTAGAAAACACGCTTTCTGAAAATGGCACTGTAAATCGAGGAGTGTGTGAGGTAGATTCAAAGAGCAACCTTATTGAGGTTAATGAGAGAGAGAAATTAGCCAGACAAGGAGAAAAAGTAGAATATAATATTGGTTCTGACGAGCCTAGCAGAGAGGTTGATCCAAAATCTTATGTTTCTATGAACTATTGGGGTTTTCATCCTTCTATTTTTAAAGATATTGAGGAAGGTCTTCATAGTTTCATGAAAGAAAATAGCAATAGCCCTACTGCAGAGTATTATATTCCTAACATTGTTTCCGATAAAATTAAGGGTGGCGAAATAGCTATTGCAGTTATTCCAACTAACGATAATTGGTTTGGGGTAACCTATAAAGAAGACAAACAAATGGCAATCGAGACTTTGAATAAGCATATTAAAAACGGAGTATATCCTAAGAGCTTGTGGAGCTAAAATTTGCTCAAAGTATCTTATTAGGCTTTGGCTTAAAAGAATCTATTGTTTCCTTAAAAAGAGTTGAGTCTGGATTAATAAACTCAACGTTTGTACTAAATTCTAGCAATAACTCGTACATACTTCAAGCTGTCAACACCAATATTTTTCCTAATTATGAAAAGGGATTAGAAAATATTCTAACTGTTGGTAATTGGCTTAAAAGCAAAAATTATCCATACTCGTTTCCTATACCCATAAAAGGGCAATACTTAAAAGTAGAAAATGAGGTTTGGAGACTTATGCCTTATGTGAAGAATAGTATGTCTTATAATCGAGTTTCCTCTTTGGGTCAAGTGAAAAGTGCAGCTAATTGTCTTGGTGAATTTTACCACCATTTGTCTGATTTTAATACTGAAAGTCTTTCTATTACACTTCCAAATTTTCACAACGGTAACTCTATAACGAAAAAATTTGAAAAGGCTCTTTTAAATTGTGATAAGGAAAGGTTATTATTAACTAAATCTCTAACAAATGAAATTGTAAAAGAATTACCTATTTTAAAAAAATGGAAAAAAGTCTGTAATTCCCTCCCCAAAAGAGTAGTTCACTACGACACCAAAATCAATAACTTTTTGTTTGATAAAAAAACAAATGAAGTACTAGCATTAATCGATTTCGATACTATTATGCCTGGTTGTGTTCTTTCCGATATTGGAGATATGATTAGAACTTACAGTAATCCTGTAGGGGAGGAATCTAAGGAAATTGATAAGGTGGTTTGCGATATGGAAATTATAAATACCATAATACAAGAGTTTACAAAAAAAGTAGCCTTAGCAAAAGAAGAAATAGAAAATCTGTTTTTTGGAGGGATGGCTATAACGTTTATGCAAAATGTTAGATTTTTGACCGATTATTTAAATGGAGATAGCTATTATAAAACTAGTTATAAAGATCAAAACCTAGTAAGAGCAAAAAATCAGTGGGCTCTCTTTCAGTCTATGAAGGAGAACAGAAAATGATGCTTCCTAACTAGTTAAGTCTTTTGGACGGTAGGTAGTTGATTTCTCTTTAGATAGGGTTTTTACTATTTTCAACATTTTCTCAGCTAGTGCCTCTACAGCCAAAGGTTTTTGAGATTTTAGAATTCCTATTTTATTAAGTCTATTTAGAATTTTAATCCCACTTTTTTCTCCTTCTCTCATTAAGTCTGGCTGTCTAATTAACATGGGCGGTTGAAAAATGTCAATTTTTTTGAAATCTAGTTTTTTCACTGCTTCTTCTAGTGCCCCTTTGATTTTTGGATAGAAAAAAGAAGATTTTGCATTGGCGCCTACAGAGGATACTAAAGACAATTGCCCTGCTCCATTTTCAGCTGCTATTTTGGCAAATTTATATTGATAAGTGTAGTCAATTTCGTACTGCTGATCTTTTCCGCCAGCATCTTTTTTAGTAGTTCCTAAAGAAGAAAACAATATATCTCCTTTTATTTTATCTTTGTATTTTTCCAGATCTTTAAAATCTATTTCATAAATTTTTAATTTTTCATGTTTAATATTTGGAGCAGTTCTAACAAAAATAGTGACTTGTTGAAAATCATCGTCTATAAGTAATTTATTTACCAATTCTCTCCCTGTAGCTCCTGTGGCTCCAATTACTAATGCATTTAACCTCTTCATTTTATTTAAATAAGACGATTTTAATACTTTTTAAATGATTTTTCTCTAAAAAAAGGGTTTTTTAATGATTTTTATCGTTTTTTTAAAAAAAATCAAGATTATTATGAAAATTAAATTGATAGTTGTTGGAAAAACAAATGCTTCTTATTTAAAAACTGGGGAAAGTAATTATGAAGACAGGCTGAAGCATTACTGTAAATTTGAAGACTTATTAATTCCCCAAATTAAAAATAGTGGAAAATTATCAAATAAATATCTAAAAATTAAAGAGGGGAAATTGATATTAAAAAACATGCACTCTATGGACCAGGTAATTCTTTTAGATGAAAAAGGAAAGAGTTTTTCTTCAATTGATTTCTCCAATTTATTAAACCAAAAACTACTAGATAGCACTAAAAGATTAGTTTTTGTTATCGGAGGAGCATTTGGATTTAGTGAGGAGGTTTATAAAAGGGCTGATCTGAAACTAAGTTTTTCTAAAATGACATTTTCTCATCAGATGATAAGGCTAATTTTTAAAGAACAGCTATATAGGGCTTTTACGATACTGAAAGGGGAAAAGTACCATCATGAATGAATTAAGATTAGTTTATAGTTTGATATATTGTGAATCCCAATTAGAAAAATCAAAACCTATTGGTGGCCCTGAAATTCTTGACAAACCCTCTTATAATCAATATCTACAATATAAAATTGTCTCAATTAATAAAAATACTTTAAATTAGCCCGCAAAGAACTTTGAAAAACAAAGCTGCAAGTGGTTTCTATTGAAGATTTAATATTAGTTCCGTTATACTTATTTGTTATTATCGGCCTAGCCAGATTAATAAAATCAAATAATATTAATCAACATCCTGAATACAAATATTTTGTAAAAGGCATTTGGTTTAAACTAATTGGTGTTAGTGCATTTATTTCAATCTATTTATTTTACTATGGCGGGGGAGATACTATTACGTATTTTAAAGGAGCAAGAGCTCTTGGAAATTTAATTATGCAAGATTTTTCAAAGGGATTTGCTGTTTTATTTAACACAAATAGTTATGAAAATTCACTTAGTAGCTTTAATTCCAAAACTGGAATTCCACCTTGGCATTACTTTGCTAATAAAAACACTTTTTTAATTTGTAGGCTATCTGCTCCTCTATATATTCTAGGGTCTAAAAGCTTTTTAATTACTAGCTTTTTAACTAGTCTTTTTTCCTATATCGGTATTTGGAAGTTTTATCGTTTACTTAATATTTTGTATCCAGGACATTCTAAAATATTTGCGTATTTAGTATTGTTTATGCCATCTTTAATATTCTGGGGAGGGGGGGTTATGAAAGACAGCTATATGCTAGGGGCAACTTGCTGGATCACCTATAGTTTTTTCCACGTATTAATATCTCGTAAAAAAACATTTTGGAATGTTTGCTTTTTAGTACTAAATATAGTTATGATATTAAATTGTAAGCCTTATATATTAATATCTTTAATTCCTGGATTTGTAATTTGGGTTAATTATAATTCTTTAAAAAACATTAAAAATTCACTTGTAAGGGTTCTGGTTTTTCCTGCGATAGTTCTGGTTTTTTCTGGTTCTGGAATATTACTTTTTAATAGTCTTTCTGGTTCAATGGGGGTGTATGGTAGTTTAGAAGGGGCCATAAAAAAAGCGCAAATTACACAAGATGATTTACTAAGAGAATGGCATTACGGGGCGAATAATTATAAATTGGACAGAATAGATGGGTCTATTAGCGGGCTATTGAGATCTGCTCCATTAGCTACTTTTACTGCTCTTTTTAGGCCTTTGCCTTGGGAGATTGGAAGCCCAACCATGGTTGTTTCTGCTGTTGAAAATACTCTTTTATTGTTTTTTGTTCTTTATTCCCTTTTTCGGATAGGTCCGTTTAGATTTTTTAAAATAACCTTTAATGATCCTTTTTTAGTTTATTGTTTGATTTTTTCTTTGATTTTTGCCTTTGGTGTTGGGATAGCTGGGACCAACTTTGGGGCGTTGGTAAGGTATAAAATTCCTTTAATGCCTTTCTTTTTTTCATTTATATACATCGTTAGAAAAAAATTGCTTTTGAAGTGAAAAGTCAAAATAATCTATTCAAAAAGTGATTGTTTTTAACCTTTAGCATTGGAAATTTATAATCCTGAAGTTAAGAATAAAGCAATAATAAATGAAAAAGTCATAAAGCAGACTTAATATTACCTTGTAAAGAATTTTTGAAAGGGTTCGTGCTGCTTCTACCAGCAAAGAATTTTTTTTTTAATTAGCTACTAAACAACATAAAAAATCAGGATTTGTTTTAATAAAAATGAACTCAAAAGGTTTAAGCACTATAAAAATAGCTTTAAATGAAGCTGATTTAAGATAAATTATTTCTAACTCAAGATTTGTAGTTCTAGACGGAGCCGGAATTAGTAAAGAAAGTATAGGGCGACAAATGGCAAAAGCAATAAAAGTAAAGCTTGCAAGTATTCTGACTTAAAGACTAGAATTAAGTTTATCTCTTTTCTTAGTTTCAATAATATTAGTCTTTTTGACAGGGTGCTTTATTGATTTTATTTTGCCTGAAAATCTGTTAAGTAAGCGATTTTATTTATGTTTGAAAGAAGATTAATGTTGGTGTATCTAATTGGTTTACCATTTATTTTGTGTCAAATTTTCAAAAAAATAAAATGAACAAGTATTTATTACGAATTAGTTTTTATTCATTACTTTCTTTTTGCTGTATTATACTTGGCTATTTAATAAGCGAAAAAGAATTTGATCAAAGTATAAAATATAGGATTGACAGATTTATTATTGCCAATAGTAAGACAACAAAAGAACACCAATTACTTTCTAAAAAATCTTTAGCTAATTCAATAGAATTATTAATTGAAGATAAAAATATTGAGAAGTTAGATTATCAAAGAGATTTTGCTTTTGAAATTGGCCCATATTATTCTAACCACCCTGATTTCACAGGTTACGTTAAGGGTAAAATGGTTGTGAATAATGATACAATGAAAATTAAGTTGCGCTTAAAAGGATTGTTTTCTGATCATTACAGAGACCCGTTAAAGTGTTCCTATAAAATTAAAATATTTGATGGTGGGAGCTTTTTAGGGATGAAAAAATTTGCTATTCAACATCCTCGTACTAGAAGTTATATGAATGAGTGGTACTTACATAAATTACTCAACTATATCAACGTTATTTATTTGCGATATGACTTTATTAATGTCACAATAAACGGAAGAAACTCTGGAATATATGCAATTGAGGAAAATATGCATAAAAATCTAATTGAAAACAATAAATTAAAAGAGGGTCCTATTTTTCGTTTTAATCATTCAGGAGAAGGCTCCATTTTCTATCACGACATATCACCCTACAACAAAAAAAGTATTAAATCAGATATTAATTTATTAAATCAATATAAACATGCTAAAAAAATATTGTTCGAGTTTAGAAACGGAACAAAAAAAACTTCAGAAGTTTTTGACAATAAAAAAATGGCAAAAGCATATGCCTTATGTGATTTATTAGGACATCATCATGCAACACACCCTCACAATTTGAAATTTTACTACAACCCTACAACAGGTTTAATCGAACCTATCATATATGACAATCAATTGATTATTCCAATAGAAAATGAAGGGTTATTAGGAAACTTGAAAAGCGTTGAAGCTCCTATAAAAAACAATGGAGAAATACTATTTAAAAATGACCCTTTTAGTGAAAGACTATTTAATGATTCGGCTTTTTTTACAGCATATATACATTATTTAACTGAATATACTGAAAACGATTGGCTTTCAGAATTTTTTAACAAGACCAATGAAGATGCACAAAATAAAAAGCAAATTATTTGGAAATCTTACCCTGAATATGACTTTAATAAAAAACGTATTTTATTCAAGAATCAAAAAACAATAAAAGAAATTTTAAGCACTTATATATTACCTGAAATAAAAGACAGCTCAATAATAGAACAAAAAGACAAAAAATTTATATCTATAAGAAACAAGAATAGATTGCCAATTGAACTTCTTTCTGTTTCAATTAATGGAAATGAAATAACTAATTGTTGCTATTTATTACAACCAAACTTCATTAATGAGTTGCCAAAATATCAAACAATTGAAATAAAAGATGAATTAAATAGTATTGTGCCTACGTGTTTTCAGAAAATTAATTGTCCAAATGCAGATGTTGAAATTAAATACAGGTATTTAGGAATAAAGGATATTAAAACAGCTAATTACAGCATGAAGATTAGCTTTAAAGAAATTCAAAGTCCACTTTAATTCATGAATTCTGTATTAAATCTTAATATAAATTAATTAAAGTCAATCTGGGCTTATAGAATTAAAAACTGGCTCTCTAACGATAATGAAAATCAATAACTAAAATCATGTTTTTTGTGGTGTTTAAAAAACTTAAAAGAAGAGTGTCATTTTCAATAACAGTTATTCAAACGACGAGCAACAAACATTAACTTAAAAGAAAAGGTGAAGAGACAAGAAGAAAAATCAAATAAGTTTTTTCTATTGATGCAGTAATTCGAAAGTTTTAAATTCTATTTAAATAAAATTATTAGGATTAAATTAGCAAACAATTTAACTTAGAAATGTTTTTAAACTTTCTAATAAACATGTCTAATATTTTGTTTTCTGTAATGCTGCCTACTTACAATAGAGAGTCTTTTATTGTAAAACAATACAATCTGTATTAAGTCAAACATATTTAAATTTTGAATTGATTATAGTAGATGACGCAAGTACAGATAATACAGAACCGGTTGTTAAAAAAATAACTCTATAAATATTTTTCATCAATTATTTAAGATTGAAATCATTGTTTTAAATAAACTCTCCTGATAATTTAGTTTTGATTTAATCTCTTTAATATTAGTATTAAGAAATAATTCTTTTCGTGTATATTTTCTAAATCTCTGTGAAAAACAGTAATTTCAATCTTAAATAAGTTGAAGACTATTAAGAATTTACTTTTATATTACCCTTCCAATGCGGCTTCAGAGGCTATACTCTCTATCGCCTTAGCTATGAATAAAAAAGGGTATAAAACTATCTTATTAACCACATGTGAATCAGGGGAACTACATAAATCTTTTCAAGAATATGATATAGAAAATTACAATTATTCTATACCCAAAAACAATTTCTTTTTAATTAAACAATTTTTTTTTCTAATACGGTTCTGCAGGCGATATAATATAGACTACATTTATTCTCACCTTCAAGCTGCCAACTTTATTGCGGTTTTAGCGCAATACTTTCTTAAGGCAAAATTGTTGGTGTGCAGGCATCATTCTGACTATATTCGTTTGGGATCGTCTAAAACAGCTCGTTTTTTTGATAAAGTCATCGGAAAATGCGCAAAGAATATTGTAGCTGTTTCCGACAGGGTAAAGCACGAAATGCAAAAACATGAAGGGGTTAATCCTAAAAAAATAATTCGAATTAATAATGCTTATGATTTTTCCCTTTTTCCACCTGTTAACAAAAAGGCGAAAAAACACATAATAAAGAATTACAATTTAACAGGAAAAGATATTGTTCTTCTTAATGTAGGTCGTATGATTCCAATTAAGAGACAAGCCCAATTACTTGAGCTAATTTTTTTATTAAAAAAAGACGGATTTCACATTAAGCTATTAATAATTGGGGCCGGGCAATTAAAGAAAGAATTAGTAAAAATCGCAGAAGATTATAAAATCTCCAATGAAGTAGTTTTTACAGGCCAAATTAACAACATAAGAGATTATATGGCCTGCTGTGATTTACAAGTTCATTTGTCAGAATCTGAAGCAAGTAATAATGTGGTTAAAGAATTTGCCTTATTAGGAAAGCCTTCTGTGGTTTGTAATAATGTTGGTGATTTTGAAGATTATTGCACGAGCGATAACAGTTATTTAATACAAAAAGATTTTAATGTCGTAGATTTGAAATCAATTATTGTTCAAATAATAAACAACGAAGAAGATCTTGAAAGAAAAGGAGAAGAAATGAGATCAACAGTCAAATCAATTTTTTCTATTGATAATGTAATTCCAAAATATTTAGATGAATTTAATTAGCTTATATTATTTTTAAAATAACAAACAGTTTAGTTTAAAAAAATTTAAGCAACCATTAAATTCTGTTCGTTTCAAAAACATTTAAATAGTTATGGCATCGGAAAGACAAGAAATAAATATAGTTAGTCCATGGTGGGGGGAGCACCTACATCGTTACGAAGAAGTGATAAAGTCTTTGTCAGGCAATGAAATAATTCTGGATATTGCGTGTGGGTCAGGATTTGGCGCTCATTTATTATCTAATCATTCATCGGGCAGGGTTTTTGGTGGGGATATTTCTTTAAGTGCAATCAAATTATGTGATAATTCTTGGAATAAAGATAACCTATCATTTCAAGTAATGGATGGCACTAATCTAAAATTTAAAGATAATACTTTTAATGTTGTAGTCTCTTTCGAAACTATAGAACACACCATTAGGTTTAAAGAAATGATCGAAGAGTTTAAAAGAGTAATAAAGCCAAACGGAATAATCTATTTATCTACCCCAAATATCAAAATAAATAGTCCAACAGGTATTGTGACTAATCCGTATCATACTCAAGAGTGGGACTATAAAGAGTTTTGTAAAATTATTAATAGCCATTTTAATACTTACAAAATTTTTGGACAAAAATATAATCGTTATAAAAACAAAAAAAACATTGCATTTTATGTTGAAAAGCTACTATACAAAAGAGGAATTAGAAAAATACCCATTTCAGTTCAAGACAAAATTATTAAGGTGTTTGGTCAAACGTCTATTTACCCAAGTTCTAAAGACCACATAATGACTGATGACATTTCGGAAATTAAAAAATGTAAAACTTTTTTTGCTATTTGCTCAAAATGAAATCAGCTTTGGTCTCAATTATTATCCCATGCTACAACGCGGAAAACTATATAAAAAAAACTATAGATTCTGTGCTTTGTCAAACTTATCAAAACTTTGAGGTTATTATTGTTAATGACGGCTCAACAGATTACAGTTCTAAAATTATTAAAACGGTAAAAGATGGTAGAATCCATTTAGTGGAGCAGAAAAACAAGGGTGTGTCACGTTCAAGAAATAATGGTATTTATTTAGCAAAGGGGGAATTCATTGTCTTTTTAGATGCTGATGATCTTTTAGCCCCAAGTTTTATAGAAAAAAGAGTTTTCAGGCTTAGTAAATCAGCAGCAATTGCTTGTGCTTCTAGTGTTGTATTAATAGATGATAAAGGAAATAAAATTGATAAAAATAAAACCTATTTTGCAGCGAATAAAACCTCTCAAATATTAGAATTTAGTGATGAAATAGTAACGTGCCCTTCTTCGTATCTTTTCAAAACCGAATTTTTAAAAAAATATAACTTTACTTTTAATAAAAACTTACAAAGTAGTGCTGATAAATATTTTTTATTAGAAGTTTTAAAACAAGGAGAAATTGAGTTAATTAATAATTCGCCAATGAATTACAGAATTTTAAATGGTTCAATGTCGCATAAAATCACAACTGCCCTTTTAAAAGATCAAATTGCATTTTATAATGAAATAAAAAACTTTTTCGAAAATAATAACAGTGTAGCCAATTCATATTATTCAAGATTAAGCTTTACAATAGCTGCAAGTGCTTATTATTCAAAAGAATACTATATTTTTATAAAACATTTATGTAAATCATTTTTACTTTCACCAAGGACAATGATTTTACTATTGATGAAATAATTGATGTTCTAGATTTTATTTATTCAAAACATCAAAGATAACTCTATATTGTCAATTTTAGCCATCTGTGGTATTATACTCTCCTTGCTCATTCCTGGAACAGAGTTTATTTCTATTAAAAAAGGTGTTTCTTCTTTACTTAATATATAGTCCATTCTTACTATTCCTGTCATTCCTAATGTTCCGTATATTTTTTTTGTTAAAACTTTTATTTTATTGGTTATTTCTTCGTCCAGGTCTGCTGGAGTTATTTCCTTAGACTTTCCATTATATTTAGCGTCGTAGTCAAAGTATTCGTTCTCTGATATTATTTCTGTAACTGAGAGTGCTTTTATTTCTTCTCTGCTTAGATAGACTCCACAGGTAACTTCTCTGCCTTCAATATTCTCTTCTACTATTACTTCTGTTCCAGCTTCAAAAGCTTCTTTTATGGCTGGCAATAATTCGCTTTCTTTTTTAACTTTTGTTACTCCAAAACTACTTCCACCGTCGGTTGGTTTTACAAAACATGGTAATTTAACTTTATCGATTATTTGTCTTTCATTAATTACGTCCTCTGGTTTTATTAATGTGGCTTCTGGCACATTAATTCCAAAATTCTTTAAAAATTGGTTGCAATGAAATTTTTGAAAAGTAAGGGCCATAATTGCTGCTGATGAAGTATTGTAAGGTATGTCAACCATATCAAGGTAGCCTTGCAGTTTTCCATCTTCTCCTGGTGTTCCGTGAATTACGATAAAGGCATATTCAAAATTATGTTTGAAATCTTTTTTTGTGTAGCTAAAATCATTTTTGTCGATAGAATATCTTCCCTCTTCGTCATAAGCCGTCCATTCCTTTTTATCAATTAAAACTCTAGTGGGGTCAAACTTAGTTCTGTCTAGGTTGTCAAATACGGTCTTTGCGCTTTTAATAGAAATAGCCTTTTCTTTGCTATATCCCCCTTCTATAACCGCTACTTTTTTCATTTATTCAAATTTAATATAGGTTATTTAAGTTTGAAAGCACTTGTCTTCTAATTATTAACCAAAGACTGTTACTCTAATCTTATATTTGTAGAATATTTTATTTATGAACGTTGAAAAAAAAATTGTATTTGCCACTGGAAACCCTAATAAATTAAAAGAAATTAAGTCTGGAATTAAAAGTTTTGAAATTATTTGCCTAAAAGATTTAGGGATAACAGAAGAAATTCCAGAAACTGGAGACACTTTAAAAAAGAACGCGCTACAAAAAGCCAAATATGTTTACAACAAAACAGGTTTAGATTGCTTTTCAGACGATACGGGGCTAGAAATTGAAGCTCTTAATTGCCGACCAGGTGTTTATTCGGCGATGTATGCTGGTGATGACTGTAATGCGGAAAACAATATGAAAAAAGTTTTGCGAGAACTTGGAGAAACAACAAACAGAAATGCCCAATTCAAAACAGTAATAGCTTTAATTTTAGATGGAGAAGAATACTTTTTTGAAGGAGTGGTAAGCGGGGTTATTTTAAAAGAAAAGTCTGGAAAAGACGGGTTTGGTTACGATCCTATATTTAGACCTATTGGAAATAAAGAGTCTTTTGCGAAAATGTCTATTGAGCAAAAAAATGAAATTAGTCACCGAGGGTTAGCCGTAAAAAAACTAGTTGAATTTTTAGCTGGTCTCTAAACGTTTTGAATTGTAAAACAACATAAGTGTTCCAAAAAAAGAAAAAATGGTTACGCCAGCTTGTACTTCTAACATGTCGTCTGACATAAAGGCAAAAAACATGAGGATAAGATAAGGAACAAAAAACAGTAACATTCCTTTTTCTACTTTTATAAAGCTGTAAAACAAAACAAAAATCCAAATGATAATTCCTAGTGCTCCTAGGTTAATTGCCTGGGTAATAAACTGATTGTGCGCTAGCAGCTGATTGCTTTTATTAAGATTGGTATTTCGGTTCTTGTAATATTTTTTATACTGAGTTTTGGCGCCTCCTGGCCCGTATCCAAATGCTGGCTGATTTAGGAAAATGTCTATTCCTGCTTTCCAAAAAACAACTCTTTGGTTGATGGTCTGGTTGTTGGAGTCGCTGTTTTTCTTTCTAGATTCCTTCTGGTAAAGAAGGGACCTTATTCTTTTCTCGAAATTGTTGTAACTAACAGAACTGGTTTCTCCATTTTCAATTTTTTGAATTTCATTTTGGGTTAAATTACTTAAGCCCACAGAATCTTTGTGAAGTCCTTTGGAAGTTAAAAACCTATACAAGGTCGCCTTAACTGGTTGCTTTTTTTTGTCTTTAGAGGTAAAACTAAATTTACTTTTTCTATTCCAACACCTCTCTAGCTCTTTTTGGGCAATGTTTTCCCATAAATAAAACCCGTTCTCTGTCGTATTGTCTTTAAAGTCGAGCTGGTATTTTTCACCTCCAATGCTGTAGGTTAGTAAAGATCTTTCTTTGCTTTTAACGTGGTAAAAGTCTTTAACAGTCGCTGTTATATACAGGCCAACTAAAAAAAACAAGCTTGCAATCCCTGCTATATATACTATTTTGTTTTTGTTTTTTGATGAAAAAAGAAAGGCAATAAAAAGAAAAACAAGCGAAAAAGAAAGCCCTAAAATAGCTGTAATAGTTGCTAATTTAAATATTAGAAAAAGTAGCCACAGAAAAATTATTACAGCTATTAATTTATTAATTAGATTTTTAAAAGCTAAACATAAAATAAGTACTGTGGAAAAAGAAAGTAATACAGAGTATCTAATGTGTGACATAAAAATAGATGCATCTCTTATAGTTCCTGAATCTTTTTTGGTGGGGAGAACCTCTAAGCTCACTAAATACACCCAAATAGTACTTACTAAAATTCCAATAAAAAAAGTGGTAATAATTGTTTTCCATTCTCTTTTAGAAAAACCACTACAAGACCCTATTATTAAAGGAAGTAAGAGAAGCGGTAATTTTATTCTAAGTACGTTTAGTCCAATTGTTGTGTCCTTTGAAATAGGTAGCCAAAAAAATTCTATCAAAAAAAGCCCTGAGAAAATTATTGGTAAATATTTTTGGTCCTTTATTTTTTTCCCTTTTATTTGAAAATCTAGCTCTAAAATCCAGTTTAGGGTAAGGCCAATTAAAGAAACACTCATTGGAACCTTGCCCAGGGTTATGCTGGCTGCCAGACAAGAAATAAAAAAAACATATACTTTTCTATGTGTGGTACCTTTTAGCAATTAGTTAATACCTAGTATTTGGTTGTATTTGGTAGTGTTTTTAAATACGCCTATTGCTTCTTTCACGTAAGGGTCTTCCTTAATCGACGCCTCCATTCTTCCTTTTTGAAAATGTTTTCTGGAGATGAATTCATTTTCCAAGAAAAACTTTATCTCTTTGTCGTGTTTCTTTAGGTCTTTAGAAAGATCTACTTTAAAAATACTATCAAGCAACCTAAAAACCCCCTCATTTTCTTCTATATATTTTTCCTTCTTCGCTATTTTTACAAATTCTTTTAGCTGTTGGCTAGATTCTGTTTGGTAGTCCATTTTTTTATTTACTGCATAGTGCATAAAAGTACTGTAGGTAGTGTCTGACAACTTGAAAGATTCAGGAAAAAGAGAATCTTTTTTATAATCGTTAATATTCTCGTTAACAAAATCAAATATCACATCTTTGACAAGAAGGTTTTGAGTAACCGCACTAAAATATTGTGGTTCTATTTTTATGTCTGGCTCTACCCCTCTAGAGTCGTAAACAGTTCTGCCGTTTTTGGTTTTAAACTTTTTAACTAGGCTGTCTTCTATCTTTTTAGAGCTTCCCTGAACTGTAGAATAGTCTAGTTTTTGTATGCATCTGCCGCTTGGGGTATAATATTTTGCAACCGTTAGTTTTATTTGTCCCCCAAAACTTACTGGCTTGGTTTGTTGTACCAGCCCTTTTCCAAAACTAGTATTTCCTATAACTATTGCTTTGTCTAAATCCTGAAGGCTACCAGCCACTATTTCACTAGCAGATGCAGAGTATTCGTCTACCAAAACAGCCAAGGAAAGGTCTTGGGCAATTGGTAAGGCTTGCGTAGTGTAAGACCTATTCATTTCTTTAATTCTACTCTTGGTGCTTACTACCTCTTGACCTTTAGGAATGAAAAAATTTACAATCTTTACCGCTTCGTTTAATAGTCCTCCTCCGTTTGCCCTTAGGTCTATAATCAGGTTTTTAATCTTGTCTTCTTGTAATGAAGAAAGTGCTTTTTTAAATTCTACTGATGCTGTATTGGTAAAAGAAGTGAGTTTTATAATTCCAGTGTTAGAATTTATTTTTTTGTAAAAGTTAACAGCAGGAATTTGTATTTTTTCTCTTTTTACTAGCTTTTCTAAAGGTTGATTTTTTCTAATAATTTTAAGATTTATAATGGATTCTGCAGGGCCTTTTAGTAGGCTGCCTATTTCCTCTAATGTTTTATTGCTAATCTCTATTTCGTCAATGGTCTTAATTTCATCTCCCGGAATTAGACCGCTTTTTTCAGCTGGTGAGTTTTCATAGAGTTCAGAAATTAAAGTTTTATTATTTCTTTTTTTTATGCTTGCTCCTATGCCTCCATACTCCCCAGTTGTAGCAAACCTAAAGTCTTCTATTTGAGCTTCCGAAATATAAACAGTATATGGGTCCAAAGATTTTAGCATTGCATCTATACCTTTTTTCATCACTCTCCCTGGAAGAATTTCATCTACATAATAGTTGTTGATTTTTTCATAAACAGAAGCTACTAACTTTAAATTCTTGCTTATTTCAAAATAATCAGGGTCTGTTTTCTGACTGGAGGTCATCAAGATAACTATTGGCAACAGAAATAGTACTTTTAGTTTTTTAATCTTCATTATATAATACTGAAAAGTGTTGTCATACTTTTTTTTATTTCTACAAAGCTGGTTGGCGATTTAGAAACATAGGTTAAGGCAATTGCTTTTGTTGGCTCTTTTAAGAACAACTCTAAATTATTAAAATATATTGCATGCATTTGCCTTTTAATTTTATTTCTCTCTACCGCCTTTGGAATGTGTTTTTTAGATACGGCAAATAGAATTTTGTTTTTCTCAAAAGGCATGGTAGTAATTGTAAGTGGTTTTACAGTTTTTTTGGTGCCCGTTTTAAACAACTTGGAAATAACTTTTCGATTAGAAAGTATGTAGGTGTTTCTAAACATTTTTAAAACTGTTCGAAAAAGCTTTATCCTTGAGCTGCTTTTAAGTATTTGTCAATGGCCATGGTCATTGATGGCACGCCCTGCATTGGTGCTTTTATGTCTATTCTAAGACCTGCATTTTCAGCGGCTTTAACTGTCGTTTGGCCAAAAACAGCAATTTTTGTTCCGTTCTGTTCAAAGTCTGGAAAATTTTTCATCAGGGATTGTATTCCAGAAGGGCTGTAAAAAACGAGTATATCGTATTTTACCTCTTCTAAGTCAGAAAGGTCACTACAAACTGTTTTATAAAGAGTGGTGTTTTTAAATTTAATTTGATTTTCCTCCAGCTGATCTGGAATGTTTTTTCTTTGAATGTCTGAACAAGGAACCAAATATCTCTCGGTGTTGTGCTTTACGATAAGCTCCATTAAGTCTTTGAATGTTTGTTTGCCGTGGAAAATCTTTCTTTTTCTATAGACTACGTAATTTTGTAAATAGTATGCGACCGCTTCAGAAACACAAAAATATTTCATATGATCAGGTACGGTAAACCTGGTTTGTTTGGCAATTCTAAAATAATGGTCAATGGCCATTCTTGAAGTAAAAATTACTGCAGAATAGCTAGACATGTCTATTCTTTGTTGCCTAAAATCTTTTGGGTCTACGCCTTCAACGTGAATAAAAGGCCTAAAGTCTACTTTTAGTGAGTATTTTTTGGCCAAATCATGAAAAGGGTTTTTATTACTTTTTGGTTTTGGCTGGGAAACAAGTATGGATTTAATATTCATTTTAACTACAATTTAGGTTAAAGGCTAAATTTCTGTCAACTAAT
>Ga0209715_1000980_pt1 | contig 23593 bp, 22 predicted proteins | sample COGITO_mtgs_1205_2_FD_184809 | JGI IMG/M metagenome (GOLD analysis project Ga0209715, IMG submission 184809) | Pelagic marine microbial communities from North Sea - COGITO_mtgs_120503 (SPAdes) (version 2) | ecosystem: Environmental > Aquatic > Marine > Epipelagic ... | reverse complement strand
TAAATGATCCAAACGAAATGAATAATGTTTATAACGATCCAAAATATAAAGAGGTTGTTGAAAGTTTAACTCAAGATTTGAAGGAGATGAGAGTTAAGTATAAAGATTCTGAGGAATTAGACAAAAAATTCATTTATAAGAATAAATAAAAATAATTGATGAGATTTTTAAATCTTATATTTTTATTCTTTGTTACTGGAATTAGTGCTCAAATTCAAATGGGTCCTCTTTTTTCTGATGACATGATTCTCCAGAGAGAATCTCAGGTTCCAATATGGGGATTAGCAAGTCCTAATGAAAAAGTTACTGTACTATCGAGCTGGAATAATAAAACAACTAGTACAACAGCTGATAATGATGGAAATTGGAATGTAAAAATAGAAACACCTCAAGCAGGTGGTCCCTATCAACTCAATATATCATCAAGCAATAGTGTATTAAATTATTCGAATGTTTTAATTGGAGAAGTATGGATTGCCTCTGGGCAATCTAATATGCAAATGGCTCTTTTTGGAGGAGGTAAGGAGCCTGTTCTTGGTTCAATTGACATGATAGCACAGTCAAAGAATTCAAGTATTCGTCTTTTTACTGTCAAGCTTTCAAGTAGTGAAACTCCAATCAAACAATTAAGGGGTCAATGGCTTGTTTCTAGTCCAGCTAATTCCTCTGGATTTAGCGCTGTGGCTTACTCTTTTGCTAATTATTTAAATAAAGTACTTGATATTCCAATTGGTATAATTAATACTTCTTGGGGAGGAAGCCCTGCTGAAGCTTGGACAGATAAAAAAACATTAGATTTTAATTTTGAAAAATCTGAAATTAGAAACAATCATAAAGACAAAGCTGTTCATCATAATCCCTCCGGTCTTTTTAATGCCATGATACATCCTTTAATTCCTTTTAAAATTAGAGGAGCTATTTGGTATCAAGGAGAAGCAAATGTTGGTAGAGCAAATAATTACACCAAACTAATGAATAACTTGATTGATGGTTGGAGACTAAATTGGAATCAAGAATCTTTTCCGTTTTATTTTGTTCAAATTGCCCCAAATGGTGCTGGGGGAAAGAAAAACAAATCAGATCAAGCTTATTTAAGAGAAGCTCAAATGATGACTATGATGCAAACTGAAAATACTGGAATGGCTGTAACTATGGATATTGGAAGCGAATATACTGTTCATCCACCTGAAAAAATACTTGTTGGTAAAAGACTAGCTTATTGGGCTTTGGTGAAGGATTATGGGATTAAAGGTATTTCATTTTCAGGTCCAATATATAAGTCCTTAACAATCAAAGGGGATAAAATAATAGTTAATTTTGACTATGCTCAAAATGGTATTACTAGTTATAATGAGCCTTTATTAGGTTTTGAAATTTCAGGACCTGATAGGGTTTTTTATCCAGCAAACGCAAAAGTTATTAGAGACTATGGTTCTAATAGATCTAAATTGGAAGTGTCAAGCAGTAAAGTTAAAAATCCAGTAGCAGTAAGATACGGATGGAAAAATTATTTGAAAGGAAATCTTTATAACACCCAAGGTTTACCAGCCTCATCATTTAGATCAGATAATTGGTAAGAAATTAGCTAATGCTTTTAATATATTCTTTTACAGCTTGCAGATAATTAGTAAAAAGTGTATCATCATTGTAAATTTTTCGTATTCCTCTAGCGCCTTCAAAGGAACATATAAGGTAAGTGGCTGCCGCATTGGAATCGACCTCTTTCTTAATCTCATTATTTTTTTTACCAATTTCAACAACATCAATTAAAGCATCTTTCCATCCATCCATTAATTTTCTTAGAGGTTCACGAAAATCACTAACTGAACAGCCGATTTCATTAATCATATTATTAGCAGGGCATCCCAAAGCTTTTTCTTTTTCAGTGAAATTTTTAATTCTTTCAGTGAAAACATAAACTAAAAGATCAGAAACTGATTTTGATTTATTTTCTTTTAATGGTTTTATAAAGCCATTATAAATTCTATTACTTAAAATATCTTCGATTACTTTTTTCCCAATTTCTAATTTATTTTTAAAATGATGATAAAAAGCTCCTTTTGTAAGATTTGTTTTTTTCATAATATCAGGGATACTAGTATTGTTGTAACCGTTTGAATAAAACATATCAAAAGATGTTTCAATGATTAATCTTTTGGTTTCCTGAGATTTTAATTTTTGATCCATTATTTAATTAAAAATAATTTTTTAAAATAGTATTTTATGATTTTAATAAAAATTAACACTAAAAATAAGGATAATTACAGTATTAATATTAATATCCCCCTTTTTTTTTAAATTTCTTAAAATAAAGTTATTATAAATATAATCATTAAATAATTTTAAGACATACTTAATAGAATGTTTTTTTTAATTTAAAATCATTCTAAAGAACAATTATGTTACGTTTTTTAAAAAATTAGTTAGATACATTTTTTACATTATCTAATTAATTTTTATATTTAAATAAACCATTTAATCAAACAACATGAATGCTGAAAAAAACATAACAAAGGTTAGAGCTCACGATGCAATTTGCGGAATTTTATATTTAATAAGTGCAGGACTTACCTTTAGTTCAGGAAATTTAGAATTTTTATATATTGCTTTTGGCGTAGGTGCTTTACAGCTTATTAGTCCCTTCACAAAATTTTGTCCCGTTTATTTTGTTTTAAATAAAATCATGTCAGACACGGATCCTATGCAAAATGGTAAATAATAATTTACTTTATTTATACTTTTCAATATTTATTTTTTCCTTTAATACTCATTCACAAGATACTATCTCTGTTAATGATTCTATAGACATAATGAATGTTATGACTTTTCAAGAAAAAGCTTGGAATAATGGTGATATCAATTTATTTATGGAAGGTTATTTGAAATCTGATGAACTAGTGTTTTCAGGGGCTTCTGGTCCTGTTTATGGTTGGAAGGCTATTAAACAAAGGTATTTTAATTCCTATCCAACTTTAGAATCAATGGGTCAATTGACTTTTAGTGTATCAAAAATTAAGTCTTTAACTCCTACAACAGCTTATTTAATAGGGGAGTACTATTTAAAAAGAGTTATAGGTGATAGCTTTGGACATTTTACTTTAATCTGGAAAAATATTGAAGGTAAATGGCTAATTATTAGTGATCATACTTCCTCTTCGAAATAATATTAGAATTATTTATCGATTTTATCTTGTCTATAGATTCAAAGTATTATAAATTTATGTGTTCATGAGTTTTATAAATCAATCAGGCTTTCTTTTCACGAATTTTAAATCAAGATCACAGACGCCTTTTGAAAAACTTTTTGAAATTTTCAAAGAGTTAATAACCTACACATCGGGTGATTTTGATGAGGCTATCGATTGGCTTAAAGAACTTGATAAAGAATATGTTCTAACTTCTCCTGATTATACAATGGATGACTTTATTGAAGAATTACTAAATAAAGGTTATATCAAAAAAGAAATTAATTCAAGTGGAGACGTAGAGAGTGTTGGATTAACTGCTAAAACTGAAATGCTTTTGAGACAACATGCTTTGAAGCAGATTTTTGGAAAAATGAAACGCATTGGTAATGGAAATCATAATTCCAAGCAACCTGGCATGGGAGAAATCGATTCAGGGGATTTAAAAGCTTACGAGTTTGGTGACTCAATTGAAAAAATTGCAGTTACAGAAAGCATTAAAAACGCACAAATTCAAGGAGGTCTTGAAGATTTTAAATTGACAAGAGAAGATTTAGTAGTTAACGATCAATTTCATCAAGCTCAAATGAGTACCGTTTTAATGATTGATATCAGTCATAGTATGATTCTTTACGGAGAGGATAGGATTACACCAGCTAAGAAAGTTGCTATGGCTTTATCAGAATTTATTACAACTAGGTACCCTAAGGACAAATTGAATATTATTGTATTTGGAAATGAAGCCAAACCAATTGCTGTAAAAGATTTACCATATTTAACTGTTGGTCCGTATCATACCAATACTGTTGCTGGTTTAGAACTCGCGATGGATATATTGAGAAGAAATAGAAATTCTAACAAACAGATTTTTATGATTACCGACGGAAAACCAAGCTGTTTAAAATTAAAAGATGGGACTTATTATAAAAACAGTAATGGATTAGATTCTTATATAGTTGACAAATGTTACAACATGGCTCAGCAAGCTAGAAGATTAAATATTCCAATAACAACTTTTATGATAGCTCAAGATCCTTATCTAAAAAGATTTGTTCAAGAATTTACAAAAGCTAATAAAGGAAAGGCTTTTTATACAGGCCTTAAAGGACTAGGTGAAATGATATTTGAAGATTATGAAACTAACAGAAAAAAAAGATTAAAATAGAATGAGCAGTAAAATTAAAACAATAAAAGAATTAAAAAAATCAGGATATATTTCTTTAGATATTAAAGAAGAAATGATAAAGAATTTAAAAAATAATTTATCTAATGGTCTTTCAACCTTTGATGGTATTCATGGTTATGAAGACTCTGTTATTCCCGATTTAGAACGTGCCATTCTTTCTGGACATAATATTAATTTATTGGGACTAAGAGGACAGGCTAAAACCAGATTAGCTAGACAATTGACTAATCTTTTAGATGAGTGGGTGCCAATTGTTTCAGGTTCAGAAATTAATGATGATCCACTTGATCCTATTTCAGATTTTGCAAAAAAAACTATTAAAGAATTTGGTGATCAGACACCAATTGATTGGGTTCATAGAAATGATAGGTTTTTTGAAAAACTTGCAACACCTGATGTTACAGTTGCCGATTTAATTGGAGATATAGACCCAATTAAAGCAGCTAGTCTAAAATTATCATACTCTGACTCAAGAGTTATCCATTTTGGAATGATACCAAGAGCCCACAGATGTATTTTTGTTTTAAATGAACTGCCAGACCTTCAGGCTAGAATTCAAGTTTCTTTATTTTCCATTTTACAAGAAAAAGAAATTCAAATAAGAGGTTTTAAGTTAAGGCTACCTATCAATGTTCAATTTCTATTCACCGCTAATCCTGAAGATTATACAAATAGAGGAAGTATAGTTACCCCCTTAAAAGATAGAATAGGTTCTCAAATCATGACCCACTATCCTAAAACAATAGAAGTAGCAAAAAAAATAACACATCAAGAATCTAAGGTAGAAATTGATGCTGGTGTCTATGTACCTGAGCTCGCTAAAAATTTAATTGAACAGATAAGTTTTGAAGCAAGAGAAAGTGTTTATGTAGATTCTAAAAGTGGAGTAAGTGCCAGGTTGAGCATTTCTGCTTATGAGAATTTGATTAGTTCTGCCAAAAGAAGAATGTTAATTAATGGTGAAACCAAAACAAGTATTAGAATGACAGATTTTAATGCTGTAATTTCAGCCATTAATGGAAAAATAGAATTAGTATATGAAGGAGAGCAGGAGGGGGCAACTGAAATTTCCAGATTACTAATTGTAGAATCGGCAAAAACATTTTTTAATGACTTCTTTCCAAAAATTAAAAAACTTACAAAAGCTGATGAACTTGACCCCTATCAAGAGATTTTAGATTGGTTTAAGGACAAAGAACTTTTCATTGATGAAAATCTTGATAATAAATCGTATGAAGATACTTTCAAAACTATAAAAGTTTTAAAGAAATTTGTTAAAAAACATATTCCTGAGATAAACTTAAAGGATGAAAACTTTATGTGTGAATTCTTACTTTGGGGACTCTCTTCCTATAAAAAGGTAACTGTGACAAGAACGACAAGAGGATTGTCATTTAGTGATTCTTTTTCAGACTATATTAATGGATTATAATCATTTTCTTGTATTTTTATTTTTTTAATAAATAATAAAAAAATATTATATGAATTCTTCAAAAGCAAATATATTAAACTCAATATGTTTAATTGGTGTTGGGTTATGGGGGTATCTTGAAAGCTCCTCTGGAACTGCTATTATACCTGTGGTTTTTGGATGTGCTCTATTATTTTGCGCACCTGGACTCAAAAAAGAAAATAAGGTAATAGCGCATATTGCTGTTTTATTAACATTTATTTGTCTTATTGGATTGTTTATGCCTTTAAAAGGCGCCATTGGAAGACAAGAAACTATTGGAATACTTAGAGTTTCAGTAATGATTTTAACTTCAATTACTGCTATGGTTTACTTTATCAAAAGTTTTATTGCCAATAGAAAAGCTAAAAAATAAATCGAAGGATATTAAATAAAAAAACCTTCATTTATTTGAAGGTTTTTTTAATCAAAATCTCTCTTTAGTACTATTTTGGTATTCCTGATCCACCAAACGGTGCCCAGTTAGCATGTACCATTTTCCATCCTGAGCCTGTAGCAATCCAGACAGCAGAAGCTCTTGTACTGTAATCAACTTTTTCCTTAGATTCATTAAATGTGTATGCCCCACTTGCGTAAAATGTCACAACAGCCATATTCATTTCTGGAGAAAAGTTAATATCGATATCCCTTAAGTCAAAGCTATCCCAAGTGAAATTTCTTTTTTCTAAAAAAAGTTCATCAGTTTGCTCATAAAATTTAGTTAAGCTTGAATCACCACTAATTAATTTCATATCATCAGTTGTGTATTTTTTCCATTCCTCAATGTTTTGATCTTCAATAGCCTTTTGAACATCTGTCTGAGCTTGTACCAAATTTTTTGTAAGATTATCTTTATTTAAAGTTCTGGAATAGACTCTTAGTTTTGGTAAATACGGAGAGGCAAAAGGAGCGTAATCATAAGCTTTTAATTGACTGTTTACTGCTTTTTTATAATCCCCTTCAATAGCAGCAATTTCAGCCTTTGAATCCAGTGCATTTGGACCTTTATGTAACGTTAAAGATTTTTCAATTGATTGGTAAGCACTTTCAAAATCAGCCTTACCATCGTATTCTCCTCTTGCGTAGGCATAGGCCATCATATTATATGCCGCTGCAGAATTTCTAGGAAATTTATTAGAAAAATCTCTAAAAGATTCCCAGTTTCGAGGACTTGTGCCTAGCCAATTTATTAGTGGACTATTTGGATTATTATTTATAGCTTCTTTAACTGCTTGATCATACTTTTCACTTGATGTTGAAAGGAGCATGTGCCAAGTTCTTTCAATATTGGTTAAAGATTTAACGTTTATATTTTGAAGTTTTTCAGATCTTGAACCCCAATTTTCATTATCGCTAGCGGCTGCAGCAATAACTAATTTAGCGCATTCACAATTTTGATCAACTAATAAAGCAGCTTTGGCCATACCAATTGCAGTTAAGTGTTCAAGGTTTGAAAGAGACGTAATTGCTTCATTTACAATTTTTGAGGCATTTTTATTACATGATGTTTGTTCAATCCACTGTTGAGCATTTGTACTTACAATAAAAGCAAACGACATCAGGAATGTTAATAGTATTTTTTTCATAATTACAGTTTTTTATTTAAGATTTCAAAAATATGAAAAAAATAGATTAACATACTGAAAAGTATGTTTTTTTTAAAAAAATTTAAATACATATTATTTAGATTAGCTAATAAAAAATTTATTTTTTTTCTTTTCCAAACAATTTTTTAATTACTAATTTTGAAAAAATTAAATTAAAAATGAAAAAAATTATTACCGTATTATTTATTGCTTTTTTAACATTTAGTTGTAATGATAAACCAGCTTCAAAAAAGGTAGAAACTAATAAAAAAGAAAATGTAGTAAAAAAGTCAAATGAAATTGCAATCATATTAAACTCAAATGATCAAATGCAGTTCGATAAAAAAGTTTTATCTGCAAGTCCTGGTCAGTCAATTACATTAACATTGAATCATACTGGAAGGGGAAATAAAATGATAATGGGTCATAATTTTGTTTTATTAAAAAAAGATGTTGATGTTGATGTCTTTGCTAGAAAGGCAGTTGAAGCAAGAGATAGTGAATATATTCCTGACGGAGATGAAATGATAGCTTACACAGGTCTCATTGGGGGTGGAGAAAGTATTACAGTTACTTTTGACGCACCCGAGCAAGGTGTGTATAATTTTATTTGTACTTTTCCAGCCCACTACCAATTAATGAGAGGACAGCTAATAGTCAAATAATATTAATTTTTACAAAGATTAGTTGTTTCAATTCCAAGTTTGGAATATTCTTCATGTATAGCTTTTAATAAAGAATATTGACTAAACGAATCTTGACCGAGTTCCCAAATCATTGATCCCCTTACTTTGCTGCTAGCTAATTTAACTTTAGATTTAATTGTGGGTCTTCCATTGTAATATTTATTTCCAACATTATCTCGATCAGCATAAGAAGAATTCATGGAGACCATTGAAGAAAAAGTGAAGGAATTAGCTTTTGTACTACTTTGGAAATCATATCCGTAAAATGGAACACCAAGTGTTAATTTATTTGGGGAAACACCAACAGTGTTGATCCAAAAATCAATTGATTCCTCAGCATGATTTAGTGAGCTATGCTGGCCAGGAAGTGCGGGATTCCATGATCCAGTAAAATCGTAGGCCATTATGTTGATAAAATCAAAACTATTTAATGCCTTATCATTTAATTTGTTATATCGAGTTTTGGCAGGAAGCGCAGCAGTAACTATTTTTGAATGTTTATCTAATTCATCGTTTAGACCAATCACAAATTCACTATACCCATCTGTGACGTTTTGCCATTCTAAATCTACATCTATACCATCTAAATTATTATTCAAAACATAGTCTACTATTTTTTTAATAATTTTAGTTCTGTTTTCAGAGCTGCTTAATAAATTTGACCAGTTATCAGCTTGGACTGTTGTTAAAACCCCTCCACCCAGACAAATGCTTATTTTAATATTAGGATTGTCTTTTTTTGCCTCATTAACAATATTAGAAATATCAGGAATAATTAGGTTGCCATCAGCATCTGGATTGGCAAAAGCTAAGTTTAAATGGGTAATTTTACAGTACTCAATACTGTTGTTTAAATTAAATCTCCATGTGGGCAAATAACCAACTACTATTGCTTTTTCAGAAATGATATTATTACTATCATTTTCTGTGCTCGTTTCCTGATCATTTCCACAAGAAATTAGTATTAAATAGGTTGAAAAGATGAATAGTATTTTTTTCATTTAACCCAATTTTAAAAAGAATTATTTTAATAGTTCTTTGCTAATAATCATTTTTCTAACCTCTGTTGTACCAGCTCCAATATCTAATAATTTACTAGCACGGTATAACCTATTTGCTTCACTCTCCCACATATAGCCCATTCCACCATGGATTTGAACAGCTTTATCTAAAATTTTGTTTGTTGTTGAAGATGCAAACATTACGGATGCAGCAGTGTTCATATGTATTTTTCCTCGTCCGAACTCTTTTTCGTCCGTGTTATCACATTCTGACAAGACTGAATAAACAATTGCTTTTATTGCCTGAACTGAGGTATACATTTCAGCTATTTTAGATTGAATCATTTGAAAACTAGAAATTGGTTTTCCAAACTGTTCTCTGATTTTAGAGTATTCAATAGAAATATCTAGGGCTCTTTCACTTATACCCAAACAAATAGGGGCAATCATAGCGCGTTCAGAATCAAGACCATTCATTACAATTACATGACCTTTACCCTCTTCACCCAAAATATTTTCAACAGGAACTTTAAAATTTTCAAAAAATAGTTCTGAGGTTTGGCTTCCTCGGTATCCCATCTTTTTTAATTTTGATGTCACTTTAAAGCCAGGGTTTTTTGTTTCAATAACAAAAGCAGTTATTCCTTTGTTTTTTTTATCAAAATCAGTCTTGGCATAAACTAGAATTATATCTGCAATAGAACCATTTGTAATGTATGTTTTACTGCCATTTAATATGTAATGATCGCCTTCTTTTTTAGCTGATGTTCGCATAGCTCCTAAAGAATCAGAACCTGATCCAGGTTCTGTTAATCCTAGCGCACCAATTAATTCTCCAGCGCATAACCCGGGTAAATATTTATTTTTTATATAATTTGAACCATTACGGTAAATATTATCTAAACACAAATTATCATGAGCAACCCAGCTTAAAGCCATGGCATGATTCCACCTTCCAAAGGCTTGACATACTAGACCAGCTTGCATGTAACTCATTCCAGCGCCTCCATATTTAGGGTCAACTGTTAATCCAAGGAGTCCCGAAAAGGCCATTTTTTTAAAAATTCCAGTGGGCCACCACTCATCATTATCCATTTTTTCAGCCAAAGGAAAAAGTTCTTTTTTTCCAAATTGGTCAGCAGCCTCCAAAATGGCTTTTTGTTCTTCGTTAAGACTAAATTGATTTTCTTTTAATGACATTAATATATAAAATGTAATATTAAAGTTATTTTTTTTAAATACCTATATAGTTATTAAATTATACTATAAATTTAAATGATTTATCGAAATCTTCATTTTGTAAATTTTAAAGTTTAACTAACCCAGTTTAGCTTCTGAAATGATTTATATATGCAGCTTGATTAAGATTTTAATACATAAATTAGTGTAAAAATATTTTATTTTCTTTTATACAGAAAATTAGAATTATGTAATTTTTTTTATAGTATAAATTATTCATTAAAATTTAGATTAATTTTCTATAAATAACTAAATGACCTATTAATGAAACAAACTTGGAGATGGTATGGTCCAAATGATCCTGTTTCACTTGATCATGTAAAACAAGCAGGAGCTACTGGAATTGTGAATGCCCTCCACCATATTGATTGTGGAGAAGTATGGAAAGTTTCTGAAATATTAAAAAGAAAAAAAATTATTGAAAGTTCAGCTTTGACATGGGACGTTGTCGAATCACTTCCAGTTCACGAAAATATTAAAACAAGAAGAGGAAATTTTCTTGAATTAATTGATAATTATAAAAAAAGCATGTCAAATTTGTCAATGTGTGGCGTGAAAATTATTTGTTACAATTTTATGCCTATTCTTGATTGGACTCGAACTAAATTAGATAAGAAGTGTAAAGATGGCTCAAAAGCCTTGGAATTTAATCTAAGTGCTATTCGTGCATTTGATCTTTTTATTTTAAAAAGAAAAAACGCTAATCTCGATTATATGCCTAATAAGATTAAAGAGGCTACTGATTATTTTAACTCATTATCAAAACATGAAATAATTGAAATTGAAAATAATATTTTAAAAGGTCTTCCTGGAAGTAAGCAAGGTTACTCTTTAAAATCGTTCAAAAACTTATTAAAATACTATAGTGAAATTGGTCATAATGATTTGAGGAATAATCTAATCTATTTTTTAAAAGATATAATAGTACACGCAAAGTCATTAGGAATTTTAATGTGTATTCACCCTGATGATCCGCCAATTTCTTTATTTGGTTTACCAAGAATTGTTAGCAGTGAAGAAGATTTTGAATTTATATTTAAAAGTGTTCCAGAAATAAATAATGGGATTACCTTTTGTACCGGGTCTTTAGGGGTTATTAAAAAAAATAACTTAGTAAAGATTTTCAATAAATTTGCTTCAAGAGTTCATTTTATTCATTTAAGAAATATTAAAAGAGATTCAAAAGGTAATTTTTATGAGGAAAACCATTTAGAGGGAGATATTGACATGTATGAAATTGTTTTACAAATTCTTAAAGAACAAAAAAAACGTTACTTACAAAAGCGTTTAGATTTTAAAATTCCAATGAGACCAGATCATGGACATCAAATGTTAGACGATTTAAACAAGAGCAATAAAAATCCAGGTTACTCAGCAATTGGTAGATTAAGAGGATTAGCAGAACTTAGAGGTTTGGAGTTAGGAATTTTAAAAAGTATGTAATTATGGAATTTAATTCAACTAAAACATTTTTGAACGAAGATTTTTTATTACAAAATAAAACATCAAAATTATTGTATCACGAGTTTGCTGCCAAAATGCCCATTATTGACTACCATAATCATTTATCACCTAATATTTTATCTAAAGACATACCATTCAAAAATATTAATGCAGCATGGCTTGACGGAGATCATTATAAATGGAGAGTTATGAGGTCTTTAGGAATTGATGAAAATGAAATAACCGGCAACGCTTCAGATGAGTTAAAGTTTAAACGTTGGGCCCAAACAGTACCTTATTGTGTACGAAATCCATTATTTCATTGGACTCATCTAGAGCTTAAACGATATTTTGAAATTGATTTGTTGTTACAACCCTCAACAGCTGGTGAAATTTTTAATAAGACTAATGAGATGATAACTAAAATAAGACCCTCCAAGATCATTAAAATGTTTGATGTAGAAGTTTTATGTACTACTGATGATCCTACAAGTGATTTAAAGTCGCATATAAACTTATCAAAAGAAAATAAAAACTTAAAAGTAATGCCTGGTTTCAGACCTGATAATGCAGTCAATATTTCTAACTTAAATTATGTTAATTATATTGAAAGTTTAGGTGAAATTTCAAATATTGATATTAATTCTTATAAACTTTTACTAGAATCTCTTGAAAATAGAATTGATTTTTTTGACAGAAACGGTTGTATCATTTCTGATCATGGTCTTGAAAGTATGTATTGTGAGGATTATAATATTTTAGAAATCGAAGAAATTTTCAAACTTAGATTGTCCGGAAAAATACCAAATCAAAAGCAAGTTTTAAAATTTAAATCATCTATTCTTTTCGATTTATGCAGTATTTATTATCAGAAAGGTTGGACACAACAGTTTCATTTAGGAGCTATAAGAAATAATAACAGTTTATTAATGAAAAAAATTGGTTATGATGCTGGATGTGACTCAATTGGAGATTTTAGTCAAGCTAAAACAATGTCTAACTTTTTTAATAGATTAAATAACGAAGATCAATTAACAAATACTATTATTTACAATCTAAATCCTTCAATGAATAAAGTATTTGCTTCAATGATTGGAAATTTCTCAAGTTCAAAAGTTTCTATGCAGTTCGGGACTGCTTGGTGGTATTTAGATCAAAAAGATGGAATAGAAGAACACATAAGTACTCTTTCAAATTTAGGTTTATTATCAAAATTTATTGGCATGCTAACTGATAGTAGAAGTTTCCTTTCTTTTCCAAGACATGAATATTTTAGAAGAATATTGTGTAATATAATTGGAAAAGATATTGATGAAGGTTTATTACCTAGTGATATTAAATTTTTTGGAAAAATAGTCCAAAATATTTGTTACTATAATGCTAAAAATTTTTTTAAACTTTAGTTTAATGAAGTTTTTATTAAAATTTTTAATTTTTGTTTTTTTCATTTCCTGTACAAATGACAGAGATGTAAAAATTATAAGACTTGGACACGGTCTTAGTACAACTCACTCTGTTCATAAAGCTATGGTTTTTATGGATTCGGTTATTAAACTACAATCAAAAGGTAAAATGAGAATTCAAATTTACCCTAGCGAACAATTAGGTACTGAAAGACAATGTTTGGAACTTTTGCAAATAGGTAGTCTGGACATGACAAAAGTATCTGCAGGATCATTAGAGAACTTTTCACCAAATATTAAAGTTTTTGGATTACCTTTTTTATTCAGAGACAGAGAACATTCCTACTCTGTCCTTGATAGCGATATTGGATCCGATTTACTTTCTGGAACAGAAAAGTATTGGCTAAAGGGGCTAGCCTATTATGATGCTGGTGCAAGAAGTTTTTATACAAGAGAAAAAAAAATTCATAACCCAAATGATTTAAATGGATTAAAGATTAGAGTTATGGAAAGTAAAACAGCTTTTGATATGGTAAAGATTCTTGGTGGATCACCAACACCAATTTCTTATGGCGAATTATACACCTCACTTCAGCAAGGTGTAGTTGATGGAGCTGAAAACAATCCACCTAGTTTTTATTTGTCTAAACACTATGAAGTTTGTAAGTTCTACACTTTAGATGAACATACTATTTTGCCTGATGTCCTTTTAATGAGTACTCACACTTGGAACAGTTTAAATAAGCAACAAAAAGAATGGGTTAACAATAGTGTTAAGTTATCGGTAATTGAACAAAGAAAATTGTGGGCAAAATCTGAAAAAGAATCATTACATGCCGTTAAAGAAGCTGGAGTTGAAATTATTATTCCAGACAAAAAACTCTTTGTAGAACAATCAAAAAATATTTTTGAGTCCTACAAGAGTAATTCTGAACTTTATAATTTTATTGAAAGAATTAAAGAAAGTAAATGATAAATAATTTAAGAAAAAGATTAGATAATTTAGTAAGCTGGATTTTAATAATCATTATGTTTTTAATGGTTCTCACTGTTCTTTGGCAAGTATTTACAAGATATGTATTAGAAAATCCAAGTTCTTACACTGAGGAATTAGCAAGATATTTAATGATTTGGGTTGGTGTTTTAGGAGCTGCTTATGTTTCAGGTCAAAATAACCACATCTCTATTGATTATTTTATTAATAAAACCTCAGTTAATACTCAACTTATAATAAAAAAAATAATAATATATATCATTATTTTTTTTGTTTTTTGCGCTTTTATTTTTGGGGGGTTACGCTTAGTGTACATAACATATTTGTTAGGTCAGTTTTCACCTGCTCTTCAAATCCCTCTTTCACTTGTATATTTTGTAGTTCCTGTTAGTGGATTATTAATTATTTTTTATAAAGTATCGGATTTAATAAATTATTGTAAATAATGGAGTATATCCCAATTTTAGTATTGATTTTTTCCTTTATTGTTTTAATATCAATATCTGTTCCAGTGGCTTGGTCCATATCAATTTCCTCTTTACTCACAATTTTAGTTAGCGTTCCACTATTGTCATCATTCACAACAGTTTCTCAAAGAATGGCTACAGGACTTGATAGTTTTGCTTTATTGGCTGTTCCATTGTTTATTCTTTCAGGCCAAATAATGAATAGTGGAGGGATTGCTGGAAGATTAATTCAATTTGCCAAAACATTGGTAGGTTTTTTACCTGGCGGTTTAGCTTTGATAAATATTATTTCCGCAATGTTAATGGGCGCAATTTCAGGTTCGGCAATGGCCTCTGCTTCTGCAATGGGTAGTGTTTTAGGGCCTGAGATGGAAAAAGAAGGCTATTCTAAAGATTTTGGTGTAGCAGTCAATATAACCTCGGCAACCACAGGACTGATTATCCCCCCAAGTAATGTTTTAATTGTTTACTCATTAGCTAGTGGAGGTGTTTCTGTTGGGGCATTATTTTTAGCGGGTTACATCCCTGGAATTTTGACTGGTCTTTTATTAATGCTAGTAGCTTTGTTTTGGTCTAAAAAAAATAAATATAAAGTAGGTAATAGATCTACTTTAAAAGAAATAATGGCATCATTTTTTTATGCGATTCCTAGTCTTTTTTTATTAATTATAATTATCGGTGGAATTATCTCTGGTATTTTCACGGCAACTGAAGCTTCAGCTATTGCTGTATTATATTCCATTATATTGGGTTTTATTTATAAAGAATTATCTATAAAAAAACTTCCTAAAATTTTTCTAAAATCTGTGGAAACAACAGCAATAGTGATGTTGTTAATTAGTGCTTCGATGTGCATGTCTTGGGTTCTTTCTTTTGAAAATATTCCTCAAGAAATCAGTTCTTTTTTACTTGGATTTAGTGATAATAAAATGATTATTCTACTAATAATTAACTTAATTTTATTAATTGTTGGAATATTTATGGATATTACCCCAGCTGTTTTGATTTTTACACCTATTTTTTTGCCTGTTGTTACCACGCTAGGGATTGATCCAGTTCATTTTGGAATCATATTAGTTTTAAATTTATGCATTGGATTATGTACCCCACCAGTTGGATCTCTACTATTTGTTGGTGTTGGTGTAGCTAAAACTAGTATTGTTAATGTGATTAAACCTTTAATTCCATTTTTTATTGTGATGATAATTTCACTTTTTCTAATTACCTACATTCCCTCTATTACATTATTTCTTCCCAATTTATTTGATTATTAATTGAAACAAATTTTTTCCTTGAATTAAGTTTGTTATAAAATGAATGATTTAACTTGTTATAGTTAAGTAAAATTTAATAATTTAATACAAACAATTTTAAAATGAGTTCAAAATTTAGTTTAGAAAATAAAGTAGCAATTATCACTGGAGGAACTGGAGTTTTAGGAAGTTCAATTGCTATGAGTTTTTGTAAATCTGGTGTTAAGGTTGTTGTTCTTGGAAGACATAAAGATAAAATTGATCAAATTGTGAATCAGTTACTCAAAGGTGGTGGTGAAGCAGTAGGTTTCAAGTGTAATGTGATATCAAAACAATCTGTAGAGGATGTAAGTTTAAAAGTTTTAAAAACATTTGGTAAAATTGATATTTTATTAAATGCTGCTGGTGGAAATATGCCTGGCGCAACTATTGGCGAAAATCAAAATATTTTCGATTTATCTTTAGAAGAGTTTTCAAAAGTTACAGAGCTAAACTTAAATGGTTCTGTAATCCCGTCCTTAATTTTTGGAAAAATAATGGCTAAACAAAAATCAGGAGTTATTATAAACTATTCATCCATGACAGCTGATAGAGTGATATCTCGAGTTGTAGGGTATTCAGCTTCAAAAGCAGCTATTGAAAATTTTACAAAGTGGATGTCTGTAGAAATGGCTTTGAAGTTTAACGGAAAAATTAGAGTAAATGCTATAGCACCTGGATTTTTTTTAGGAAATCAAAACAAAGATCTTTTATTAAATAAAGATGGATCTTACACCCAAAGAGGAAATACTATTATTAATAATACTCCAATGAAACGCTTTGGTAAAGCTGAAGAATTAAACGGGGCTATACATTTTTTATGTAGCGATGCTTCAAGTTTTATAACTGGTGTTGTTTTGCCAATTGATGGAGGTTTTAGTGCTTTCAGTGGGGTTTAATTAATGAAAACAATAATTATGATAAAAATAAAATGGATTAAAATTCACACTCTTTTGCTACTGTTATTTCCATTGATAGTATTGTCACAAACAAACTGGATACAACTTTTTAATGGAAAGAATTTTGATGGTTGGGAAATAAAGCAAGGTAAGGCAGACTTTGAAATTTTAAATAACGGTGTAATTCAAGCAACATCAATATTAAACTCGCCAAGCACCTACATGGGGACTATTAATCATTATGATGATTTTATTTTTGAATATGAAATTTTCGCATCTTCTGGTTTAAATTCTGGTGTTCAATTTAGAAGTCTTAACTCAAAAAAAGGAGATGTTTTTGGTTATCAGTGTGAACTTGATACAGATGAGTTTAGATCATGGACTGGTGGGATTTATGATCAATCAAGAAGAGGTCTTTTTTTGTATCCTTTAACAAGAAATGAAAAGGGAAAAAACGCTTTTAAAAATGGTGTTTGGAATAAAGTCAGGATTGAGGCAGTGGGAAGATCTATAAGGACATGGGTTAACGGGATTCAATGTTCAAATTTATTGGATGACACTTCCAAAAGCGGTTTTATTGCATTGCAAATACATTCTATAAATACAGTTGAGAATAAAGGAAAGGTTGTGCGATGGAAAAATTTAAGAATTTCAACAACAGATATTGAAAAAAACAGGTGGCCTGTTGAAAGTTACGCTACTGAAATAAATTATATCGATAACTATCTCTCAGATGATCAAATATCTAAAGGTTGGAGATTTCTTTGGGATGGTGAAACAACAAATGGTTGGAGAGGAGCAAAATTAAATACTTTTCCTAAAAATGGATGGATAATTAAGGATGGTTTATTAAAAGTTATTGATAGTGGTGGTAAAGAATCAGAGGCTGGTGGTGATATAGTGACTAAAAAAAAGTTTAGCAATTTTGAATTAGAGTTAGATTTTATGATTACAAAGGGAGCTAATAGTGGAATTAAATATTTTGTTGATACTGAAATGAATCAAGGCAAAGGGTCTTCAATTGGACTTGAATTTCAAATTTTAGATGATAAAAATCACCCTGATGCAAAGGAAGGTGTTTTAGGAAATAGAACAGTAGCTTCTTTGTATGATTTAATAACAGCCGAAAACTTACAAGAATCAAGAGGTAAAAGAAATGTTAAACCCAACACTTGGCATAGAGCAAGAATATTTGTAGATGGAGGTCACGTTGAACACTGGTTAGATAATATAAAAATGCTGGAATATGATAGGTATTCCCAAGTGTTTAAGTCACTTGTAAATTACAGTAAATATCAAAAATGGCCTGGTTTTGGACTTTTAGATGCTGGTCATATTCTTTTACAAGATCATGGTGACGAAGTGTATTTTAAAAACATTAAAGTAAGAGAATTTTAATTTTTTTTAGTACCGTTTAAAATAAGTTTAATTAGTATTTAAATTATAAAAATGAAAAATAAAAGAAGAAAATTTTTAAAAAAAGCTTCCTTAGCATCCATTGGTTTATTGACTGTTAATGAGACCTTGTATGGGTCACCAAATAAACTCTCAGCAAAAAGTTATTCTAAAGTTATTGGGGCAAATGATAGAATTAATATAGCTTTTCAAGGGTTAGGAAGAAGATTACCAGGATTATTAAAATCATCTGTCAAATTAAATAATGTTGATATTTTGTATTTCTGTGATGTGATGAAAAAGCAAATGACAAGAGCTAATAAACAATTTAATGATTTGACTGGCCTTTCCGCCAAAACAGAAGTTGATATTCATAAGATTCTTGATGATAAAAATGTTGATGCCGTAATAATGGCAACACCAGACCATTGGCATGCATATGGTGCATGTAAAGCCATGGAGTCGGGAAAGCATGTTTATTTAGAGAAGCCCTGTAGTCATAATATGCAAGAAAGTGACCAAATTGTAAATCATATGAGATTCTTCAACAAAGTTGTGCAAATGGGTAATCAACAAAGATCATCTAATCATACTAATAACATTATTAAAAAAATCTACGATGGTTTGATAGGTGAAGCTTATAATGCAGTTGCGTTTTATAATAATAATAGAGGAATGGTTCCAAATCAAGTTGAAATGGAAGCGCCTGAGGGTTTAAATTGGAACTTGTTTCAAGGTCCTGCTCCAAGAAGAAAATATACTCATGATACTTGGGATTATAATTGGAGATGGTATGGATGGGAATATGGAACGGGGGAGGCTGGAAACAATGCAACTCATGAGTTAGATATTGCTCGTTGGGCATTGAATGTTAACTATCCAAATTATGTGAGTGTTTTTGCCCAAAAAAACCATTTTATTGATGACGGCTGGACCATGTATGATAACATGGAGGCAAAATTTAGATTTTCAGAAAATAAATCTATAAACTGGAACGGAAGAAGTAGAAATGCATTTGGAAAGAGTAGGTTAGGTGGAAGAGGGACTGTTATTTATGGAACTAAGGGGTCCGTCTTTGTTAACAGGAAAGAGTATACTGTTTATGATTTGAAAGGAAATATTGTTGAGAATGTTAAATCAAATGATATTGAATCTGGAATTTCTCTTGGAGGAGGAGGAGATATGACCACCAGACACATGCAAAATTTTATTGATGCAATTAGAAATAATACCCAATTAAATTCACCAATTGAAGATGCAGTGATTAGTCAAAGTATGGTTCATTATGCTAACATTGCCTACAGAGCTAATACATCATTCGGTATTGATGAAAAAACTGGTAAAATAAATGATGCTAATGCTATGAAATTTTGGTCAAGAAGTTATGAGCCAGGTTGGGAAATTAAAATGAAATAAATGAAAATTTTTATAAAAAGTATTTTAATAATTCCTTTTTTAATTGTTACGTTTTCTTGTGCTGATTCAAAACCAAATATTTTGATAATTTTAGCTGATGACGCTGGCTATTCTGACTTTGGTTTTATGGGCAGCGATGAAATCAAAACTCCAAATATTGATAAATTAGCTTCTGATGGAGTCATGTTTAATAACGCTTATGTTTCTGCTTCAGTTTGTAGTCCCTCTAGAGCTGGTTTGTTAACTGGAATGTATCAGCAGCGGTTTGGTCATGAGTGTAATTTAGACAGTGATGTAAATAATTCATTTGACCCCGACCAAATTACAATTGCTGAAGCACTGAAAACTGGAGGTTACAGGACTGGATTAATTGGTAAATGGCACCTTGGAGATAAGAAACAAAATCATCCTTTAAATAATGGGTTTGATTATTTCTGGGGATTTATATCTGGGGCTAGAAATTATTTTTACAATCCTAGCGAAGAATCTAGAAATAGTATTAGAAATGTTGTTGAAAACAATTCACAGACTAAGTTCGAAGGTTATCTAACTGATGTGCTTGGATACAAAGCCGTAGATTTTATTGATAAAAATCATCAATCCAATTCTCCATTTTTTCTTTTTTTATCATTTAATGCTCCCCACACACCAATGCATGCTAAGAAAGAAGTTTTAGAAAAATTTAAGGATAACCCTAGAAAAGTATATGCATCAATGATGTGGTCGATGGATGAAGCAATTGGCAGTGTAATCAATGAATTAAAAGAAAATGGCCAATATGACAACACAATAATCTATTTTTTAAGTGATAATGGTGCAGCTAAGTCTAACAATGCTTCTCCTTTTCCTTTTAAAGGTTGGAAAGGAAATCAGTATGAGGGTGGTGTAAAAACTCCTATGATCATGACATGGAAAAATAAGATAAAACCCAAAACTCAATTTAATGGGTTTATTTCTTCTTTAGATATTTTTAAAACAAGTTTAGAAGTTACGAATGTTGATAAATCACTACAGAAAAACGCTGATGGTAAAAACATTATGAGTTCTTTAGATAATAAGATAATTGAAAATGAAGACTTGTTTTGGAGAAAAGATAAAATGGCAACCGTTCGATCAGGAAATTATAAACTTATTCGCTTAAACGATACCTCAACAGTTCTTTATAACATTAAAAAAAATTATTATGAGGATATTGATTTAAAAACCAAAGAACCACTTGTTCATGACTCATTATTTAAAAAATTATCCAATTGGGAAAAGAGTTTGATTAAACCAAATTGGATCGAGAATAAAAATTGGAATGTTGTTACTGAAATGATTTATCAAGATTTGATGGCTAATAAAAAAATAAGAGCACTATCTCCAAAGGACTTAAATTAGTTATCTATGAGATTTATTAAATTTTATTTTTTATTTTTTTCACTTTTTGTTTCTTCTCAGTATTATATTGATTCTAATAATGGCAATGATAATAATACAGGAACTGCTGTAAACTCACCTTGGAAAACTTTTAAAAATATAAAACAATTAAAATTATCCCCGGGTGATGAAATTTTATTAAAATCAGGCTCTGTTTTTAATGATAATTTACAATTCACTCAAAGTGGTTCTTTTAACAACCCAATTATAATGACGTCCTATGGAAATGGAAATAAGCCTATTATAAATGGAAATGGATTAAAGAATTTTACAGTTATGTTATATAATGCAGAGTATTGGGTGCTTGATAATTTTGTAATTACTAACAAAGGAAATCAAAGGAAAGAAAGAAGAACTGGTCTCACGGTACTGGCTGAAAATTCTGGGACCCTAAACGATATAATGATTAAAAACTTAGTTATTCGTGATGTAAATGGAGGTTTAATCAAAACAGATGGTGGAGGATCAGGAATTTTAATTAAAAAATCTCATACAAATATTCCTTCAAATTTTAATGGATTACAAATTGTAGATTGTCACATTTCTAAAACAGAGAGAAATGCAATAAATTTTAGAGCTGAGCCTGACAGAGAGAAATGGTTTCCAAATTTAAATATTATTATTAGAAATAATTTAATTGAAAAAGTTCCTGGTGATGGTATCGTTATAGTTGGATGTGAGGGAGCTTTGGTAGAACACAATACATTAAGAGATTTTCCTGATATTTTACCCCACAGCGAAGCTGCGGCAGGGATTTGGCCTTGGAGTTCAGATAATACTATAATTCAATTTAATGAAGTAAGTGGGCATAAAGCTAAATGGGATGGTCAAGGATATGACTCAGATTGGAATAGTAGCGGAACTATTATTCAAAATAATTACAGTCATGATAATTACGGAGGTTTTTTACTGATTTGTAATTCGGGAAAATCTTACAATACAAAAATTAATATTGGAACAAAAAAAACAATTATTAGAAATAATATTAGTGTTAATGATGGAATCAGACCCTATCCAACTAAAAGAAGAGGTGTTTTTTCACCAACTTTTCACATTACTGGACCAGCTGAAGATTCTCACATTTATAATAATATTATTGTTATTCCTAAAAAGGAAGATGATGATATCGACAAAACTTTAATTAGAATTGATAATTGGGGAGGTCCATGGCCTATAAATACACTTTTTGAAAATAATATTTTTTATTATGAAGATAATATTAAAGTTGAGCTCAATGGGGTGGAGGATATCTATTTTAAAAATAACGAATTTTCAAAAAAAATTGAAAATATAAACATTGATTTTTCTAAAAACAGCTTTATAATCACAAAAGAAAATCTGTTAAAAAAAATGATCAAAAAAATGAATTTTGGATTAAATAAAAATTAACAAATCATGAGAAAACTAATTTTCCTATTGCTATTTATTTCATATTTATCTTTTGGACAAGATTGTCCGCCATGTGAAGTTATCGCAAATCCTGATATGGAAATTACATCTGTTAAATCAAGTTGGCCAAAGATTAAAAATAAAAGTATTGTTAAGATAAATAGTCTTACAAATATTCTATATGAAAATCAAGACGATTATTGGGAACAATGGAAAAGACCTTCATGGTGGATGAAAGAAGGTCGAGACCCTTGGACTGAAGATCCAATATGGGGAGATGGCTATATTGAGCCTAATCTAAATTTTAATTCTTGCGTTAACGATAATTTGAGATGGAAGTGTGGTTATTCTTATGTGTTAAGGTTTCCTGAAAATTTTAAAAAAAATAAAAAATATCCTCTGGTTGTTTTTTTACACGGAGGGATAAATTCAGATTCTCGTCGTTTAAATGGAAGAGTTTTAACTGTTAATAATTTTTTTATCCCTGAAAATGATCAATATATAATTGCCTCTCCAATCAAACTAGGAATTGATTGGAGCCCAAAAAAAATACAAGATGTAATTTCAGATATAGAGTCTCAAATAAAAATCGATAAAAAGAGAATTTACCTCACAGGGCTTAGCATGGGTGGAAGAGGAACTTTTATAGTTGCGGCTGAATTACCTGATTTATTTGCAGCTATTATGCCATTAAGTCCTCACCACACACCTTATCCCTATCTAAATTTATCTAGTAAGGTTTCTCATTTACCAATATTTTTACATCACAGTACAAACGATAAAACATCTAAATTTTCTGTGGCAGAAAAAATGTCAGAAGAACTTAAAAAGTTAAATGCTAATATGGTATTTGATGTTGGTGAATTTGGTCACTCTGGATGGAATAAAATTTATAAAAATCCGGATAATATAAATTGGTTACTTTCTTGGAAAAAATAAAATTTAGGTTTACTTATTAATTTTTAAAATTTTTTAGAAAAAATTAATGATTGCTCTACTTAAAACCCTTCAAAAGCCATTCATTTAATTTAAGTAAATTCCAACGTTAACAGAGTATATGTTTGACTTCTAGTATTGTATAATATTTTATTAAAATCCATAAGTTTTTATTATTGTAAGTAATTTCAGTTATAAATAAAAATT